>Ga0257115_1001055_pt1 | contig 20179 bp, 34 predicted proteins | sample SI112_100mmetaG_FD_194465 | JGI IMG/M metagenome (GOLD analysis project Ga0257115, IMG submission 194465) | Marine microbial communities from Saanich Inlet, British Columbia, Canada - SI112_100m | ecosystem: Environmental > Aquatic > Marine > Inlet | place: Canada: British Columbia | collected...
TGAGGTGTTCGGCGGATGATTTAATTGTTGACATCTAATACTCCTATGGTTTCGGATGGGCTGCTTTGATTGCATCAATAGCATCTACCCAAGTTGTTGTTGAATTCTTTACATCGTCATACCGCATCTCGTCTTGATTGAGTAGGTCGTATTTAGCTTTGCGAGTTCTAGCGTATAGCTGAGAGTCATAGACTGCTTGGAGTCTAGTTACTTCTGCATCTATTTCAGATTGGGTGGGTTCAGTTTGTACAGCATCTAACCATTCAAGTACATCTCCACGAAGTACCCATTCTGCCTTTGGCTTTAATGATTGTAATGCGTCTGCTGTTGTAATCATCCTGCTATCTCCATATATGTAATGTTGCTTCTATAGTGTCCACCACTAATAACCACAGCAGTTGTGTTATATCCTCTAACATAAACTTTATAAGTTACTGCTGATGTTGTATTAGGTGAATCCAAATATTGGTCTGTTGCTCGTAAATTATGGTCACTACCATTACTCCATATTTCATAACCCGCACTTGGCACAAATAAATCTGTTTCAACTCCACCAACAGTTCTAGTAAATTTAAAAGCAATACCTGAATTAGGTTGAATTTCAAATCCAACATTGTATTGTAGTAAAAACTTTGAAGATGCTGAACGAGGTGTCATTGTTTTTGTCATATAACTACTAAATACTGACCAAGAGGTGCTATTTATAGTGGTGCTAACTTTATTACCATCGTGTACAACCTGTAACACACTACCAGCTGGAAGTATTGCTGATGTAATTTGGTCTGTTCCTATATGTGCTGTGTCAATAGAACCATCAACTAGTTCTGCCGAATCAACTGAGTTTGTTGCTAGTGTTCCAGCATCGACTGTTCCATCAGGAAGTCCACCAACAGCTAGTCCTGTTACTGTTCCGTCACCGCTTAGTATTAGTGCCATTAGTCTGCCTCCTCTATTGTTATTGTGCCATCAGCAACTTGTTTAAGAATTTCAGCGTAGTGTGTGTTTGCTGTGTCTAGTGGTACATCAAATGATTGCCCATTAATAAGACAAAATATAGATGTATTTGTTGTGCCATCTGCTTGTTTATACTGTGCTTGTGTAATATTCATAATTATAGCTCCGAGTCAAAAGTTACATATGCTGAACTTGAAGCTAATGCAAAAGTTCTAGCATCACCCATAGTAGCACCTGATACTGAAGCAGTTATTTCTGTTGCTTTATTATTTGTATTTGTAATTCCTAAAGTTGTAGCGTAAATATTACCACTACCGTTTTCAAATTTATAATAATTAGTACCACTTCCCGCACTTAAAGACGGAGAACTTCGCATTGTTACAGGAAAAACTAATGCAGTCCTTACTTGATTATTTGCCCTTGCAAAACCACCAGCACCGCCAACGCATTGTCCAGCTGTATCAGAGTGTGCATAGTAATACCTCTGACACAAAGCCAGTTCCTCACCAAAACTTCTGTGTTCAAAGTCTGTGGCTACTGAGCCTAGTTCCATTTTTACTTCTTTAATTTCGCAATAATCACCACTTGTAACTGTAACGTCTGCACTTGATACTCCATCAATTCCAAAATGAGCAGACAGTTCTGTTGTCACTCCAGCTGGAATTGTTAAAGTTATAGAAATTGTTTCCCAATCACCACCACCTGTGTGTGTTGCTGTTGTACTTTGCCAACCATCAGCATAAACATTAATTCTACTGTTTGCATCATTTGATTTCATTTGACAAGAAATTGTTACGGTCTTACCACTTAAATAGGACATCTCCTCAAACTTTTGCCTGTGCCTCATTGAACCAGTTGCAGTAGATGTAGCAACTAATTTTGCAGCAAACCCAGTATCCTGTATTGTGTGAGTAACACCACCAGAAGCAACTCCCCACCTATCTAAATAATAAGCACTATCACTTGCAGATGTAGCCGATGTGTAATCACCACGTTGACTAACAGCAAAATCACCGTTAATAATTAAATTAGAATTTACTTTTTGATTAGGTAAGCTAGTAAGGCTAGCACCACTACCATCACTATTCAGTAGAGTTCCTGTAGCATCAGGTAATGTTATCGTTCTATCTGTTGAAGTATTCGGAGCTGTTACAGTTAGTATTCCTGTTCCTGATGCGTGTCCTTGAATTTTTACTTTAGCCATCTATATCTCCTATACGATTACCCAAGTGCTACCAGTTGGAACTGTAACTGAATAACCGCTTGAAATTGTTATTGGTGAGGCTGATATTGCGTTATTACCACTCGTAATACTGTAGTCAGCATCAATCGTGTGTTCGTGTTCGTATAAGCCTTTATCTGTGGTGTTTCCTCCACCGACCGCTGCCCAAGCTGAACCATCATAAACCTCTGCTGAAGTGTCCGTTGTGTTCCATCTCAGATAACCAGCCGAAGGTGAGCCATCTCTTTGTGCTGTACTGCCTGCTGGTAACTCTGCTGAACCTGTGGCTGAAGTTTTAGAAACTAAACTTGAAGTTGATATTACTGTTACCTGCCAAGCAGAACCGTTATAGATTCTAGTTTCGTTTGAAGAAGTATTAAAGTACCAATCACCCGTTGTAACTGCATCACCATTATTATCTACTGTAGGATTAGAGCTTTGAGCTCCTAGATAAAATTCATCTATTGAGTCTTTAGTTGCTGCTGCGGCTGTCGCACTAGCTGCTGCGGCTGTTGCTGATGTAGCTGAAGCTGTAGCTGATGTAGCGGCTTCAGTAGCCTTAGTCGTTGCTGTGCTTGCTGAAGTAGATGCTTCACTCGCTTTAGTAGTTGCTGTTGTAGCACTACCTGATGCTGATGTTGCTGAACTAGCAGAAGATGTCGCACTAGAGGCTGCTGCTGTAGCACTTGATGCTGCGTTAGTAGCCGATGTAGACGCTTCTGAGGCTTTAGTTGTAGCCGTGCTTGCTTGTGTTGTAGCTGTAGACGCTGAAGTAGAAGCACCACTAGCACTAGAAGCTGCTGCGGTAGCTGAATTTCCAGCATTAGTTTCTGCTGTCTCTGCGTTAGTCTCAGCAGTTTCTGCATTAGTTTCTGCGGTTTCTGCTGCTGTCTTAGCTGTATCTGCACCCGTCTTAGAAGTAGCGGCTGCTGTGGCACTAGCTGCGGCTGCGGTAGCACTTGCGGCTGCTGCTGCTGCATCTCCTGTTATACTAGCAGCACTTGCTGCTGAGGCTGTAGCACTTGTAGCCGAAGCTGTAGCACTTGTTGCTGCGTTAGTCTCAGCAGTTTCAGCATTAGTCTCTGCAGTTTCTGCGTTAGTTTCTGCTAACTGTGCGGCAACTTTGGCTGCCTCAGTATCTGCAATTAGTGCATCTAAGTCATAACTATCCGCTAAAACCGATGATGTTGCAATTCCGTGTCCTCTATCAATACTCATTATGTAATCCTCTGACGTATTCGTAATACTGCAAGATATAATTTCTGCCTTCTAGTCGGGTAAATCCTTCTCTTCCTACTCTTTTTCATAAAACTCTCCTAGGTTTAATGTGAAACTCTCCCCTTGCGAAGAGAGTTCCGTGGTTAAAACTACGAACTAAGTTCTTGAATAGAACCCGGACGAACAACTTTACTACCATAAACAGTATCAGCCGTGAACAAATCTGCTAGTTGAGATTGTACATACTGTGTCTGTGTACGGATGTTTTGTTGAGTAGCTAGTACCAAAGCATCTTTTTGGAACAAGAATGCTTTTTCAGTATTACCAGTACCTACTTGTGTAGACATATAAACATCTACTCCGTAAATCATACCAATTTTACCTGTCTTGATTGCGTTACCGCTACCAATAAACGCTTGCTCAGTAAATCTTTCTTCAGCCATTAGTGCAGTCATACACGATGGAGTAACGATTAGAGAACGGTCGTTTAAAGGAACGTCATTATCGTTAAGATTTTCAAGAGCGATTAGGATTGAAGCATCCCAATCTGTTACACTTGCAATTACTGCATTACCGCCAGTTAGTGCTGCTGCACCGTCTAGGTCAGTAATTAACGCAGCATCAATATTTTTTGCTAGTGCATAGCCAGCGTCGTCTGTGTAGAAACGTCTCATTGAATTTAGTGCTTGTAGTTCTGCAATATCTTCAATTTGTGTCGACCATTCAAAGTGCTTGTTGATAACGATATCTGTGTGTACCGCAGTATCTGTTACAAGCGTAACTGCTGTGTCTTTAACTTTCGCACTTGCAGCATTACGTCCCGGTGTTGGGATGTGAATAGTGTCACCTTTTTTTCCTACGTGGTTTAGATTGCGAACTAGATTAGCCGCAACTAGGTTTGCTTTATACGTTGCTATTACCTCGTCACTCCATAGTTTTGGAATAAACTTGGCTGCAGTCGTAACTGTCATATTTGCCATTTTAATTAACTCCTATAAGTTATATTAGCTTTTATTAAACAACCCTACCGTCTGCATAAGCCGCAAAGATATCATCTTCTAACGATTCATACCTACTAGGGTCTTCCATTTTTAAACGTATGAGGTCAGCTCTTCTATATGTCTTTCCTCCTGCGTTTGAGCCTGAAGATGACCTTGATTCCGTGCTTGCTGCCTTAAGAGCGTCCTTCCTATTTGTTTCTGCTGCCTGTTTGACTTCTTGAGTCTTACTAATCATCGACCTATCTTTCCAATTGGACAATAACTCGTTAGCGGCATCAAAATTATAAGAATCGGCTGCTTGAAACATCTGCATACGAATCGGGCTATCTTGTACCCATTCCTGAAATGCTTTGTCTTGTACGACATCAGTAAAATCAGGATGTGTTTGCTCCAACTGTGCTTTAGCTCCGGCTTGTGCTTGTTGAGCTTGGAACTGTTGAAACTCTCGAAACTTAGGGTGATTCTCAATCATTTTATTGACAGCCTTATTAGGGTCGTCAAAGAAATCAACATCATCATTATCTTTAGTTTCTAATGGAGTGTTATCTTGCGGATTATTCTTCCTCGCTACCTCAGCCTGTAGGAAACTATCTGATAATTTTCTTAACTCTCCAACTTCTTGGGCTTTACGTCCAAGTTCCTTTTCAAGATTAGTGTAACTATCAATTATTTCTTCTGTAGATTTATTGGCAAACTTAGAAGGTATACTAGGTTCTTCAACTTCAGTTGTTGAGTTCTCCTCAACGACCTCTTGTAAACTTTGTAACTCTTCTGTACTGTCTGTTATCGTATTATCATCTATATTAGAAATTTCTACGTTTTCTTCTACTGCTTGAGATTCTTGCGAATCAAAGTCTGCTACTATATTACTCATATTATTACTCTCCGCCCCGTAGGGTTATGAAGTTATTAAAATGGTGGGGCTATATATCTAGTTCTTCCACCGCTAGTTTAGTTGCCTCTTCTAAAGCAATCATCTGCCTTAAAATTGACACCTGACCCTTGGCAAACCAAAGGTCTCTTTCAGACTCTACTGAGTCTATTTTGCTATAGATTTCTTTGAGATTTGTTAGTTCCTTGACTAAGTCTCTCCATCCATCTTGTTCTACTAAATCTTGTCTCGCTCTATAATACTCTTTAGTCGTTTGTTCTTCTAAGTGCGTTTGCATAGTTTAGAGCTGTCTCCGATTTAAGGTGTTCTACTTCAGGAATGTTTCTAGCTGTCTCTGAATACTGCTTTTCTATGTCAGCTTTCATTTTTTCTAGTTCCATCATTTTCTTCTGTAGACTTATAATTCTTTCTTGTACGTCTAATTCATTCTGTGGCTGTGATGACCCTGCGTCTGCTTGGTGCTTCATAGCTCTAGCTTGTTCTTCCTGTGCTTCTGCTAGTGTCTTCTGTATATCAGCCTGTAATTGCTGCATTTGTAGCTGTTGAGCCATCTGTTGCATCTGTTGTTCTTCAGGATTAGGCTGGAAACCTTGCATAAGTGCTTGTACCACTTGGTCTCTATTATGGATACTAGAGTTCTGAAAGACAGCTAATAATAGGACATTGAAAGCAGGAGAATCTTTCGGAATTGACTGGAGCATTTGAACCATCTGCTGCATTTCAAGCTCTTTAGCCATAATACCCATAGTAGAGTAGGGTACGAACTTATAATCAGTAACAGGATACCTGTCTACGTCAAATTGTATCTTTCTCCACATACTCTTATTAATCATAGGTATGAGGAATGTATTTTGGAAGTTCATTAGAGTACGTTTCTGTCTCTTAATGCTCGCAGACTGAACCATTGACATACCACTAGATGTAGCTCTATCCGGAACACCCATATCCGCAGAACCAGTACCCATCTGAATCATATTTTGCAATGAAGCAACCTGATTGTAGGTATTTTGGTCTGTCGAACCTAGAGTTAGAGGCATAAGTGCTTGCCTTGGGTCTCCATTAGTAAGGATAGTCTTACCGGGACGGACTTCTAGCTTAATGCCTCTCGGTAGTCTAGTAGCGTCTGCGGCAATCATTGGTGTAGTAGTGAGTGCTAAGGAGTCAATCCTAGCTCTCATCTCTGCATCTAATGCTTTTTGCGGGTTATACCCCTTCTCACAAACCCCTCTCCCCCAAAACTTGTTTGGGACGATGTCGTGTTGATAGCTTACAAAAGGTCTATCATTCATCATAAACGGATTCTCTTCCGCTCTTAGTATATATTCATCATTTGCTAATGTGACGACAGCTTCAACTAGTTCATCTTCATCATAATCAAAATCATCATTGTCTTCTTTAGCATTTAGGAACTTTCTAGGTACTCTACCCCAATACTCAGATAATTTAATCTTATCTGTAGCGTCCATAGCCATATAGTCAGGGTCATAACCTAGTCCTACTTCTTCTGTATTTGCTGGTATTTCAAGGTTTCTATATATACCCTTATCCATTCCATCAGCTACAACATAACGTGGCTTATAGACCTCGTGAACGACTCCTAGTGCCTCATTAATACTATTAGCACTTGGGTCGATAAGAAATTCTTTAGGGGATACTGCTTCTAGCTTTACCTCAACCTCAGGATACTCTTCTATCTGTCTTGTCGTTGTAAGTGTGCCTTCTACTGGCATTTCTACTGGACGTCTTTTAATGTTCTCTTGGGTGATAATCTTAGCAATACCTGTACCATATACAGCACCATTAAGAAATACCTCACATAGAGCATCTTTGCATCCCGCAGCTTCTAAATCTTCTTGTAATAGATTGCGTATGTATTCTACGTCTGATTTTTCTTCATCTAGCTGGTCATCTTTAATATCGAACCATTTTCCTCTGCCAAATGTAGCTTCCTCTAGCTCCGCTACGCTTGCTTCGACTGCTTGTTGTAAAGCAGGCGTGATGATTCTAGATTTTTCTGACTGTCTATTCTGGTCTTCTACAGACCATTGACCACGCCATAGACGATAATATTCATCCCATTGTGATAAATTATTATTATCTCTGTTGTTCCTCCAACCTTCTAGTTTAGTAGATAACCAACTAGCGAGTGCTTGATAATCGTCTTCCGGTTCGTAATTTTGTGCCATTAATATCCTTTAATATCCTGCTATATCATCATAAGGCTGCCAATCCTCATCTATTTCTATAGTGTGCATAAAGTCTGCTACACTTACTTGGTCTATATAAGCGAGACTATCGACCATATCGTCGTGTGTACCGCTTGTAGGAAACTCTAATAACTGTGATTCAAAGCCTTTATTCCAACTACCTTCATTAAATGAAATCTTACCGTGTTCCATCCGCCCTTGTAGAGCCCAAGTAATTCTGTCTGCTTTCTTTTTACCACCGTGGGTTACATCTGTTATGACTACCCATCTATTCTCTGCCCGCATCTCATCTTCTAAGTATGGCAGAATTGCATTCTTTAATGCACCTGATTCTATTCCGACAATCGTCGCCTGATTTTCAATTGCAGCCTGTAATATTTTAGTAGCAGTCTCTTTAATATTCCATCTACCGTGGAGTATATCCTTGACCCACCACTCATCATTATTAATTTTAACGATAGAGATAGCTGTTTCATCGAGCTTGCTACCTTTAAGACCACGTTCCTTTTCAACCTTTTCAAATCCTGCAGGGTCGACTGCAATGACAAAGTTTCCGTCTCTTGGTTCTTCTGAGTCATACTTAATCCATTCCTCTTTAAATATACCACCAGTAAAGGAGACAAAACTCGCCTCGAACTCTTGTCTGAAGGCTTGAGTGCTCATAGTCTCTCTAGCTACTGCAATCTCTTCAGGGTCTAATATAGGGTTATCTGTAGAATTATATTGGAATGCTTGCCAATCTTCATTCTTTTCTAATTCTGCTTCCTTCCATATCTCATAGAAGTGATTCTTCCCGGCGGGAGTCCCTATAAAGAGTGCCCCACCTTTTACATCTGCTAGTGTAGGTCTTATAATCTGTTCCCACACTTCAACTTTCATTGAGGCATATTCATCGAGTACGACATAAGCCAAGCCTACGCCCCTCAGCGTATCTGGTCGGTCACTTCCCTTAAGGCTAATCTTTCTACCGTTGACTAGAGTCATCGTAGCTGTATTCTCGTGGGTCTGCTCTATTAACTCAGTACCATCTAATAGCTCTTTGAGCATATTCCACATAATATCTTTAGCCTGTTGGAACGTAGGACCTATATAAAAGACATCCTTACTCTCCGACTGTAGGGCTTTAATGATTAATATCCAAGCTGCTAACCTAGATTTACCAAAGCGTCTACCCGCACTTACGACTTTAAATCTTGCCGTACTATTAAATATTTCTAACTGAGCTGGGTGTAGGCTTACGTCTAATTCCCTACTCATTTACCTTCTCACCTAATTTTACAATGGTCTGGTCTACACTCTCTTCTGATATTATTACACCTTCTTCATAATCTAAAGGTTCTTTATTGTCAGCCTCAATAACTTTTTCTGTGAGTCCACCAACATTAATAATAACATTACCCTTACCTTCTTGTGACCTTAACTCCACAGCCTTAGTTGTGGGTAGGATTCTATCCATACACATTTTAAGACAAGTCCTGTCACCTTCTAATGCTAGGTCTATTACTCTTTGTACAATCTCCGGACCTTTTGTAGACATCAACTCTCTACTTAGAGCCGTATACTTGTTGACACTACCCTTAGGTCTTCCATTAGGGTTTAAAGACTTCATACCCTTGTATAGATTGGGTGAACCTTTGTGCTTTGAAGGCATCTTTTCTCCTTAGTGATACTATAGATTCAACTAAAGAGGTATATTTAGAATGATAATAAAGGTTATTTCTAAGAGAAGCCTTTTAGGTGAAAGTTTAGATAATAATAAATGTTTTATCTATAGTAATATTATAGCATACTTTTCAATGATTGTCAATAGTAAAGCCTAAATAAAGTCTTAAGTCCCTCTCCGCACCTCCAGATTTCTAGAAACACTCTAGTAAACAGCTGTTTTTCCCAAATCCTCTCTGATTTGTCTGTGAGCCTTAATATTAATAATCTGTAGTGACTTGGGGTATCCCCTCCCCAATGACTAATGTAGTATAAATACAACAGGTGTTGCATAAGTGATAATTGGGACTAAGCTGGGACTAAGCTGAAGAATCTAGGGACTAAGCTGGGACTAAGCTGGGACTAAGCTGAATCTTGGGTGGTTGCATCTCAAGAATAACAGATGTGAAATAAAAGAGAGCTTGAGTATAAATCTCACGACTATTTGAGATGTCTCATAAATACAACAGACTTGTTGCAAAGACACAACAAACCATAGTATTTGTTGAGGAAATACAACAAGTTAGCTGTAAGGCTCAAGGATAGCCCGTATTTGAGAGATTATCTTTAGGCACTAGGTATAAGAGGGTGAGGAAAAATAGTGGCTCAGAAATCAAAATCAATTATTATTGGGTGAGTAATATAATCACTAGGGTACAGAACAAACGTCCAAATATGGGCGAATTTGGGACGATTAGAGCATTTTGTAGATATATGCAATTATTTCAATAAAATATAAAAATAATGCTTGACAATCAAAAATCCATCATTAAACTAGGGGGTTCATTAACTAAACAAGGAAAAACAAAATGACAAGCACAGAAATCCAAAGATTAATAGAGAAGTTAAATTATGAAAATAGTGAGATGAGAGATTTATTAATTGAGATTATTCAAACTTTTGATAGTCAATTAAATAGTCAAGTTCAAGACACTAATAACCCAGTTGGGTTTTTAAGAAATAAAGTAGACAAACTTTTAAACAAATAATTAAGAGGATAAATAAAATGAAAAAAGAAATGATAACAATTGAATATGAAGAATACAAAAACCACATTAAAAGCCTGTTAGCTGATATTAGAAAAGAGCAAGACAAGAACAGACTTTTAGAATCAGAAATAAGAGATTTAAAACATTTTAGATTCGAAACTAAAAACTACCACGGAGAAGTAAGAAAAGATTTTTCTTGGGGTTGGTTCGAGCATATCGAATATGGTGAAGATGGCGGGTGCGGTAACTTTGATATTGAACTCAATGATACATATTGGGAAATTGTCGATACTGATGGATGTTATGATTTACCTGTTGAAGTTTATGAGATGCTAGAGAATAGAATCACAGTTCCACAATTACAAAGTTAATCGAAACACCCTACGGGGTGTCTATCGCCACGGCTGAAGCGGTACTGATGAGAAAAAGCCAAAATTTAATAACTAAGAGGATAAATAAAATGACTAAAGAAGAAGAACGCAAGGCATACGACAAACTAGGCGAGATACTCACAGACGCCCTTAACAATCTAATAGCAGAGGAAGAGGGCACTACCTGTCAGAACTGCGGAGAACCTACAGGATATGGCAGAGGTTCAGAGCCTACCAGATACGATACTGCGGTATGTTCTACGGAGTGTGCTAAAATACTGTATAACTATTAATCGAAACTCCCTTCGGGGAGTCTAGTAACTTGGGCAGGTTGCTACTGATGAGAAGCCCACAATTAATAATAACTATATGGAGATATACCAAAATGGATAACTTAAAACTAGAAACAATCGCAGATTTTTTAAGAGTTGATGCAGACCAAATCGAAGAGGGATACAACGAAAATATATTTGAGTTCGGCAATGAGGAATACTTAGTAGTAACAGATGGCGAAGCCTACGAACTAGCCGAAGAAGATATAAAAGAGTCTCTTTGGGCATTTAGACCGTCTTTCCTTGCGGAGCATAGCAAAGTAAGCGAAGACATATTTCAAGTATTACAGGAAAAATGCTTTGAAGACGCTAATGAAATTATATTAAATTCAATTATTGATATTGATGATTTGGTTTATAGTGCAATTATGGAAGACGGTATCGGGCATTTTTTGAATAGCTATGACGGCGAAGAAGAAAGCCTAAATGATTTATACATCTACAGAATTAATTAATAATAGGAGATAAATATATTATGAACTATAAAGACGCAAAACAAGAGCTAAAGCATTATAAAGATATTATCGACTCCCTGTTAATTGGTTATCGTGGAGACTGTCTAAATTATGAATGCGGATTAAGAATAATGATTAGAAACGACATCACGCCAATAGACATATTTAACACGATTGAAGATTGGATAGACTGGCACGATGAACCGAAAGAAAAATACGAGGCTATAATGAATCCGTTTTTTTCTAATAGGATAACAACGGATTTTAATCCACGCTATGATGACAAATTAAATAAATATTTTGGAGATAAATAAAATGAAAGATATTACAAAGAAAGTGCATAAAGCAATATTAACAGCTACTGAAGAAATGGATTTAATACGTAAATGGTTCGATAAGAAAACAACGTATGAAATTTGGAGACTTCTACCAAGTCAGGTTCTAAGAGAATTAATAAGAGTAATCTTAAAAGATAACAAGGATGATAAAAAATGGAAACTTTAATACTACACTTTGGGACATTCATTGCGGGTGTCTCTTTATCTTGTCTACTGTTTATGGCATTCTTTATGCCTGTATATCTCCGTATTACTAGTAAGAATAAGGAATGATATGCAACAGTCAAAGAAAATAATAAAAATACCCGTCAAAAAACGGGCTGATGAGGTGTATTGGTCTCATAAAAAAAGGAGGCAACGCATAAAAGACCACAAGCTACACCGTAAGCTAAAGTTTATATTTTAGCAAGGGCATAGCCTTCCTACACTAGAGAAGTCCCCTAGAATCGAATCCTGGGGACTCTCTTTTCCTAGTTTTAGTCCAAAAATCTCTAATATAGGGGTTTTTGTAGTAAGACTAGATAAAGTTAAACGTTTAACTTTTTATTATAATGATATATATAAGGATAAAAATATTATGAGAGTACAACACGCAATAGATATGCTAACTAAATACTATAACCCAACAGATGAAATAGCTATTGACTGGGCTGATATGGAACAGTTTAACGGTGATGGTGAGATGACCAAAGAAATATGGTCTGACGCACTTGATGAAATAGACAGGGGTGAAGGTGCTTTAGATATGAACTGGATAGAGCATTGTGTCTACACCGCCCAAGAGGAGGCAAAATAATGAGTAATTTAAACGGTAGAGACTGGACACCTCTAAAAGAGGTATCTCTAATAGACTGCTATACGGAATATAAGAAGATGAAAAATCTTCACCTAGATGCAGATTTTGATGATAAAATGGAGTTAGCTTTATTCTATAAGGGTAAAGCTGAACACTATAAAACCCTGTTTGACGAGGGGATTGAACATACAGTAAACTTTTAAGGAGAAATATATAATGAGTAGAGTATCAGAAGCATTAGAAAATTTAGAAGAATTAACAGATAGTGAAGTCTTAGATTTAATATATGATTGGTCAGAAGAACTGACAGAGTACGAAATAATGACTAACCCTATATTGAACGGGCTTTTAAATATATTAGAGGAGAACAAAACATAATGAACATAATGGATAAAATAATAATAGATGCACCGACTAGAGAATTAGAAGATGCAATGCGTGATAAACTTTTAAATCACTTTGACGAACAAGAAGCCCTAAAAGAGGCAATGGAACGAGAGGAGGAAGACAATGGAAAATAAACCTCTAATAAGCAGACTAGCAAAAGTATATAAAGAGACTGAATATACATACTTCGTACTAGACGGTACGACAGGAGAGACTATAGTCTCTGGTCTAACAGAACTTGACGCTAGAATACATTCAATGAAGAACGATGATTGGTCTATAGGACGGGAGGATATTAAAGATGAAGACTGATATAAATGGTGTACCTTGGACTTATGAGAATAAGGATATACTGGCGTTTGACGAGCCTACCCTAGAGAACAATCATACTGACCTATTAGACAGACTCAAGGAAGAAAAAGAGTTAATCGAATGGAACATAATGAGCAACGAATCAGACCTAGAGGTCTTAACACAAAAGATAAGGAGTTTACAATATGAGATGTAAATGCTGTGATAATGTTTTAAACGAATGGGAGTCTAAAGCTAGAGAGCCTACAGATAAATCTAAGTTTGTTGACTTATGCTCTGTCTGTAGGTACTACTCTAACCCCTATACTTGGCTAGATGATGATGAGATTATAAATAAAGAAGATATTAGGGTTGACTCAGATTAACAAGTATGATAAAATATTACTATAGTTATAATTAAAGTGATAACTATAATGATTATCACTTTAGTTAAATCTAAAGACTTAAGTTAGTTACTGAGACCGCTGACTTGAGTTCTATTACTAGGTCTCTAGGATAATACAATTATGATAACTAAAGGTATAGCAAAGTATGTCTATCTAGACAGCACTGAAAAATTCAATGGTGAAGATACTGGTAAGTACACACTTACTGTCGCCCTTGATGATAAGGAAGCTAAGGCACTAGAGAAAGAAGGTGTCAAAGTTAGGACTATTCAGACAGAAGATGGAGGGTCTTACCAAGCCCGTAAATTTTCTACTAAGTATCCTCTATCCTTTGATATGGTAAAAACCTCAGACGGTGAAGCTATCGGACACGATTTTGGGGCTGAGTCTAAGGTTGAGATACTATGGAAAAAGGGGAATGAACACCCCCAACACGGGTTCGCTACTTACCTAACTGCGGTTAAGGTTAGTGAGCGTACTGAAGGCTATAAGTCTGCTGACGAAGAAACGAATGAGTTCTTCGCCTAACCCCTCTACTTTTGTAGAGCATAAGCCCTGCCCTGCCTGTAGAGATACAGGTGGGGACAGAGCAGGTGATAACCTTTCGGTCTACTCTGACGGACACGGTTATTGTAATGCCTGTGGACACTATGAGAAGAATGCTCAAGAGCCTACAGGAACTAATTTTAACGAGGAGAAAGTATCAATGCAAAGTGTAACACCACGAGGCACAAGTGGGGCAACGATTAAAGATAGAAGGATATCCTCTGACATCACCAAGAAATTTGGTGTAACGGTAAGCTACGACAAAGGTGGTAAGATAGATAAACATTACTATCCATACTACGACTCAAAAGATAGCAATAACTTAATTGGCTACAAAGAGAGAACTGTCGCAACTAAAGAGTTTCAGATTATTGGAACTAATAAAGGTTCTGGTCTATTCGGACAGAATGCTAATCGTTCAGGTGGTAAGTATCTAACAATCTGTGAGGGTGAGATAGATGCCCTTTCTGTGAGCGAAATGTTTGACGGCAAGTGGCAGGTTGTCTCATTGAAGAATGGGGCTAATTCAGCCGCTAGGGACGTTAAGGAGAACTTAGAGTATATCGAGTCCTTTGATAATGTGGTCTTATGTTTCGACCAAGACCAAGCAGGTTTCCAAGCAGTTAAAGATGTACAGGATATTATATCTGTCGGTAAGCTCAAGGTCTGTAAGTTGCCTATGAAAGATGCCAATGAAATGTTAATCAACAGTAAGATTAAAGAGTTCACCAATGCTTGGTGGTCTTCTGAGTCTTACACACCTGCGGGAATAGTCAAGGGTATAGACACTTGGGAACATCTTCTAAAAGATGAGAACCTCGTCAATATTGATTATCCGTGGGCAGGTCTTAACAAACTAACCTATGGCTTTAGGTCTAAGGAACTGGTAACTATAACGAGTGGTTCGGGTATGGGTAAGACTAGTGTCGTTAAGGAACTAGAGGCATACATACTTGATAAGACTGACGATAACCTAGCTATCATTCACTTAGAGGAATCTATTGAGCGTAGTGTTAAAGGCTTAATGTCTATCGAAGCTAACTCACCTATTCACATACCACAGTATGAGAGAGAGTTAAGCCCCGAAGATAAAAAGGCTCTATGGCAGAAATCGGTAGGCGATAAGAATGTATACTTCTATGACCATTGGGGTAGTATGTCTGAGGACTCACTACTTAATGTGATTAGAACTTATGCTAAATCTTTTGATTGTAAGTGGATAGTTTTAGACCATTTATCTATCGTTGTTAGTGACCAAGATGGTATACTAGACGAAAGAAAAGCAATTGACGCCATTATGACAAACCTTAGAAAGATAGTTCAAGAGACAGGCATAGGATTATTCCTTATCTCTCATCTTAAACGACCACAAGGTAAAGCACACGAGGAGGGCGGACAAGTATCACTATCAGAGTTAAGAGGTAGTGCCGCTATAGCCCAACTGTCTGACATTGTTATAGGCTTAGAGCGTAACCAACAGGACGATGACCCTATCATTCGTAACCAGACTACACTAAGGGTTATAAAGAATAGGTTCTCTGGTCTAACGGGTAAGGCTTGTAGATTACAATACGATAGTGAGACAGGAAGACTTTCGGAGGTACTTGATGAAGGCTTTTTTTGATATAGAAACTGACGGGCTTGAAGCTACTCGAGTACATTGCATATGTGCGATGCTAGACAACGATGAGCCTACTGTATACAACTTTATAGGAGGAGAAGCCAATGGACTTTTTCGAAAATGGTTGGCATCAGAGAATGTCGACACTCTTGTGGGACACAACATTATTAATTTTGATGTTCCTATTCTGCGTAGGATTACTGGGATGGATTGGTCTTTTAATTTACGGGACACTCTCGTACTTAGCAGATTATATAACCCTAGCCTTGATGGTGGACATAGTCTAAGGTCTTGGGGTGAGAGGCTTGGTGATTATAAAGATGACTATCAAGGTGGATGGGAAGAGTATAGCCACGAGATGTTAGAATATTGTAAGCAAGATGTAAGGGTTACTAAATCACTTTACAATCATTTTGTTAAACATTTAACTTTTTCTGATGCAGTTAATCTAGAACATACAACGGCTGAGATTATTAGGAAGCAGACCGACAACGGTATGATACTTAATGAAGAGCGTGCGTATGAACTACTAGCTGAAATGAAGGAGAAGGTACTAGACATAGAGGATGAGGTACACGAAAGATTTAAACCTCTACCTGTATGGATAGACTTACCACATCCTAAAGATAAATGTAAGAATAAAGATGGCAGTATCTCTAAGAGGTATCAAGCACAGTTAGATAAGGGTGCACACTTTAGAGATTGTGACTGGGGATACTATGAGTACCCTGAGTTTAACTTAGGCTCAAGGCAACAGATAGCTAAGTACCTCCAGCACTTCGGTTGGAAACCTAAATCTTTTACTGAGAAGGGTAATCCTATCGTAGACGAGAAGGTGCTTAAGACTGTTAAGATACCTGAGGCACAGTTGATTGTAGATTACTTGACGATTACCAAGCGTGTTGCTATGGTTAAGAGTTGGGTAGAAGCTATTGATGAGCGTACTGGTCGAGTACACGGAAGAGTAAACCCTTGCGGTGCTGTGACTGGTAGGATGACACACTCTAAGCCTAACTGTGCTCAAGTCCCTGCGACTAGGCACGGAAAGGACGGTAAAATACTTTGGGGTTTTGAGGGTGGCTATGGTGCTGACTGTAGAGACTTGTGGACTGTCCCTAAGGATTATAAGTTGGTTGGTTGTGATGCTAGTGGTCTAGAACTTAGAATGTTAGCACACTATATGAATGATGATAAATACACCAATGAGATACTTAATGGTGACATTCATTCTGCTAATCAGAAGTCAGCAGGACTACAAACTAGAGACCAAGCTAAGACTTTCATCTATGCGTTCCTATACGGTGCGGGAGATGTTAAGATTGGTGAGGTAGCAGGTGGTGGTGCGAAGCGTGGGAGACATTTAAAGAAGAACTTTCTTGATAATACTCCTGCTCTAAAACAACTGCGAGAGAAGGTTTCCGAATCAAGCGGTAAAGGTTGGGTTACTGGGTTAGATGGTCGTAAGCTACACATACGCTCTCAACATTCAGCACTAAACACTCTACTACAGAGTGCAGGTGCGGTTATAATGAAGAAAGCGTTGGTACTATTGGACTCTTATGCTAGACAGTATGACTTAGATTATAAGTTCGTACTGAATGTGCACGATGAGTTCCAATGCGAGGTCAGAGAAGACCAAGCAGACTTCTTCGGAGGTCTAGCGGTAGGGGCTATCGTTCAAGCAGGTAAGTCTTTTAAACTAAACTGTCCTTTGGATGGTGAATATAAGGTAGGTGAAACGTGGCAACAGACGCACTAAGAACTTGCAAACTTTGTGGTGTACAGGCACACACAAAAGAAGATTTAGAATTGTTTACAAAATGTGCGGGGAGTCTTTATGGTCGCAATGTTTATTGCAAAACTTGTCATAATAAATATAACAGAGAAAGAAGAAGAAAAAATAAGCACGAGTATTTAGAAAAGAACAGGGCTTATAGATGTAAGAACATATATGGTATAACTTTAAATGAGTATTATAAAAGAATGGCTACTTCAGATTGTTGTGAGGTATGTGATAGCAAGGAATTACTAAGTTATGACCATTGTCACGACACTATGAAATTCAGAGGTGTTCTATGTAGAAAATGTAATATGAGTCTAGGTCAGTTAGGTGACACAATAGAATCAATAGAGAAAGTTTTATTTTATTTAAACAAAGAGGAGAAAGTAATATGATAAACGTGGCAACAGACACATTAAAAATGAATGGTAAATGGACAGCAGATAACTTTAAAAAATATGATAACGAAAACCCCGAGCTATATGAGTTTTTTGTTAAGTTTACTAAAATATCTGCACAACATAGAGAACACTATTCTGCTAAAGCAATTTTTCACAGAATAAGATGGGAAACTATGATAACTGGAGATGGTGATTATAAAGTTGATGATGGTTGGATTTCTCATTATGCTAGGAAATTTATGGAAGAATTTCCAGAGTTTAATGGTTATTTTCAAACAAGAGATAGGGTAAAATCATATCATAATAAAGCTGAGGTACAACAATGAGTACAGATAATCTAGTAAGCGACATATATCGTATGATTGACACCAAAGATATTCCTGAAGGTGTGCCTGTCGAACAAGTAATAAATGACTTCGGTGAGAATGTCAAACAGATACTTAGAAACAATATCACAGAGAGTACGTTTGATAGACGTAAGCTCCGTATGTCTAACATAGGTAAGAAAGATAGACAGTTGTGGTATTCTTATAATGGCTATAAAGGTGAGGAGCTTATGCCCCACACTAGAATCAAGTTCCTCTATGGTCACTTGATTGAAGAGATGGTACTAGCTCTTACTAAACTTGCAGGTCACGATGTGACAGACGAACAGAAGCAAGCAGAAGTAGATGGTATCAAAGGCTCTATGGACTGTAAGATTGATGGTGTATTGACAGATGTTAAGTCAGCGTCACCTTATGGCTTTAAGAAATTCAAAGATGGTTCACTCATTAATGATGACCCCTTTGGATATGTAGACCAAATCAAAGGCTATGCTCATTCAGAGGGTGTGACAGATGTAGGTTGGTTAGTTATGGATAAGACTAACGGACATCTAACATACCTCAAGTATGATATGGCTGATGAATCTCAATGGTACTGGTCGAAGTTAAACTTTTTCTCTATAGAAGAAAGAATTAAAAATATAAAGAGAGTAGTTAAATCTGAGACACCGCCTGAGAGATGTTATAAACCAATTGCTGACGGTAAGTCAGGTAATATGAAGTTAGCAGTTGGATGTAGTTACTGTGCTTACAAACACGAATGTTGGGGTAAAGACTTAAGAACCTTTATCTATTCGACAGGACCTAGATACTTAACTGAGGTCAAGTTTGTTCCTTCTGTTTTAGAGGTAGATGCTGATGGCAACAAAATTTCGCAGTAAGCTAGAGAAAGAATGTTCCTTAGCGTTAGGAAAGGAATGGAAATATGAGCCTTGTAGGATAGCCTATACTATCCGAAAGAACTATACTCCTGACTTTGTTAAGGGTAAGTATCATATAGAAGTTAAAGGGTTCTTTAGGAGCGGGGATAGACAGAAGTATAAATCAGTTGCTGAACAGATGAGATTCGAAGGCAAGGAGTTAATATTTCTGATGCCCCGCCCCGACTCTAAGGTAGCTAAGGGTAACAAGATAACCTATAGAAAATGGTGTGAGAAGTACGACATCAAAATATTCTCAACAAAAGAAATAAAGGAGTTAAAGGAATGGACGAAGATAAAATAAATCCTAACCATTACAAGCAAGGCAATATTGAGGTCATAGATTTTATCTTAGACCAAGATATGGACTACCTAACTGCTAGTGTTGCTAAATACATTTGTAGATGGAGATTTAAAAACGGACTAGAAGATTTAAAGAAAGCTCGTTGGTTCTTAAATAAACTCATAGAACACGAAGGAGGGCAGTATGGCTCTAACTTTGAATGAGTTAAAAGAACGAATAGTCCAAGAAGCTATAGACCCTTGCACTATGTGTGAGATACTCGACATAACAACTGAAGAGTTGCTACACGAGTTTGAAGATAAACTGATAGATAAACGAGAGGAGTTTGACGATAATGATGATGATACCTACTGAAAACTTTATCTTTCTTATATTAGTATTGCTTACAATGGGAGGATTCTTATTGTGGAGACACGGTACTAAATGTTATGATAGAGGGATAACTGATGCTGTTCAGATGCACAGAAACGGAAGACTGAAATATAATACTTACTTAGATGACGATGGAAGCAAGATGCTGAACATTGAAATAGACCCAATGGAGGATGAATAAATTGAATAAATTACCAAACGATTACCAAAACTTTATTGCCCTTAGCAGGTACGCACGATGGCTACCTGAGAAGAAGCGGAGAGAGACTTGGAAAGAAACCGTTGCTCGTTACTTTGACTTTATGGAGGGTCATCTTAAAGAGAATACAAACCAAGAGTTAGTACCTA
>Ga0257115_1001062_pt1 | contig 20108 bp, 17 predicted proteins | sample SI112_100mmetaG_FD_194465 | JGI IMG/M metagenome (GOLD analysis project Ga0257115, IMG submission 194465) | Marine microbial communities from Saanich Inlet, British Columbia, Canada - SI112_100m | ecosystem: Environmental > Aquatic > Marine > Inlet | place: Canada: British Columbia | collected...
AGACTGCAGTATTTGAAGAAGATGGATGTATTGTCGTTCAGGGCGGAAATAATGACGAGATGGAGATTATTAGGGCCGCTGATAGGCTTTATCTTACGCTCTTAGGAATAATGAGTTAGATTTAAAGATTAGAGTTCTATCAAAAACTGTGTATTTTTGCTAAAATTTTGTAGGTAAACAAATATATTTATATACTATGGTGACTATAGTAGCTATAATGAATACTACTATCCAAATAAGTAAAGAAACAAAGGAATTGATTAGTTCTTTTGGTTCAAAGGAAGATACCTACGAAGAAATAATTAAAAGAATGTATCGATTGGCAGTAAATGAACAATTAAGAGATTTTTTACTTTCTTCAGAAGATGCTATGGGGATAGACCAGGCTATTGATCTGTCTAAAAGAAAATGGCAAAAGTAGAGATTGTTAGGGTTTTATTTGATGAAATAAATAAAACATTCAAAAAAGAAAGTATTATTGTTTTTCAATATTTAAAGTCTTTAAAAGATTCTCCAAAAAAAGGAAAATTTGTTGGATCTGTAGGAGGCATAATCGTAAAAGAATTAAAATATAAAACTTTTAGATTTTATTTTATTACAGATGGTTTTAAACTAAAATGTATCTCTAAAACTGATTTGACCGAACTATTAATGAAATTTGTTAGGATGTCAAAAAAACAAAATCAACAAGAAACTATTGATGAAATTAAGTTTATTTTGAGGACTATTGGTTCTTCTGGGTTTTAAAGAAGGGTTAGATTTAAAAAACAGTTAATCATGCTTATATGTGTTGCCGCGATCGCATAATTTGGTATTGCACCGGCCTTGAAAGCCGGGCCCTTTGGGCATCCAGGTTCAAATCCTGGTTGCGGCGCATTTTTATTATGAAACCGAAAGTATTGATTGGATGTCCAATTTCTGATTATAAGAGATATTGCATAGATGAATATTTAGAAGGGATAAAGAATTTAACATATTCTAATTTTGATTTATTTTTAGTGGATAATTCTGAAACTTCTGATTTTTATGAAGAAATTAAGAGTAAGGGGATTGATGTTGAAAGAATTGAATATGCTCCCTCTGCAAAAGAGAGAATTGTAAAAAGTAGGAATATTATACTTGATAAGTTTTTAGACGGAGACTATGATTATTTTTTCAGTTTAGAAATGGATGTCATTCCCCCTACAGATATTATTGAAAAATTGTTAGAATCTAATAAAGAAATTGTTTCTGGAGTTTATTTTAAACCATTTATTATTAGGGATCAGACAGATCGAATTGTTAGTAAAGAAATAATGCCAATTGCTTATCAAAAATATTCAAAAGATAGATTAAAGCGTATGACTTGGAAAGATGTAGATAATGAGAGTCTTGTGGAAGTTGAAGTTGTAGGTCTGGGATGTATTTTAATTAAAAGAGAAATATTTGAAAAGAAAATTAAGTTTAGATACGAATTAAACAATGAGTCTTTTGATGATTTTTGGTTCTGTAAAGACGTTAAACAATTAGGTTATGATATTTTTATGGATAATTCTTTGAAATGTAAACATCTAGTAACTAATATGGATTGGAATAAAATAGAAAAATAAAAAGAGGACGTGTAAACACGCCCCCTTTATGAGGTGGATTTAAAGGGTTTACTTCTTTTTACCCTTTATCAATGCATAACCGATAATTAAGATTATTACAATTACAGCTAATGTAACTGTTAATCCGCCTTTAGGTTCTACATATTGTTCTGATTCTGTTTCGGAAATTGTATCTTCAACTTCTTCAACTTCTTCAGATACTTCTACTGCTTCACTTGTTAAAGCAAAAGTCAAATCTGCGTAGTTTCCTGCAAATAGTTTATGATAAGTAATTGCTAAGTCAGCAATACCATCGCCATTCACATCTACAGATTCAGATTCACCAGCAGTTATTGTAACTTCTTGTGGTTCTGAGGTTACTTTAACTGTAACTTCTGTTGCACTAGCAGCTATAACTTCAATTTTGTGTTCTTCGCCAACCATGTCGAATTTGATTGCTGAATTAACTTTCATTAATCTGCTTTCTCCTTCTGTAGTTAATCTTCCTGCATCTGAAACTGTTCCGGATGAAAGTTTGATTTTTCCTACTGGAGCTTCAAATCCTTCTACTGCAAAAGCACTTGAACCTTGATTAATCACTGTGATTGTTGTTAGGTTGTAGTATCGTGTTAGGGAGTTTCCTGCTAAATCCACTAAGGTACATAAAATTCTCATTTCTCCTAAGGTGTTAGTATCAATCCTTAGTAAATCTGCACTCAATGTTTGATTTGCAGTTGTTACTAATGTTGAACTTACATTATTGTAGTTAGCAACACCAGGATATAATATTGAAATTGAACTTCTTGTTGTGTTTAAACCAGATGTAGTATCATTTGCACCACAGTTGATTGTAACTTCAGTTCCATAATCAATTTCTCCACCAGATGTTAAAGTTTGATCTTGTTGACCATTCTTTGTACCCACTATAGATATTGTTGAGTTAGGATCAGTATTATCCACCACTACTTGTATAGTTGCTGAAGTACTGTTAAATACATCTGCACCTTGATTTGTAATGTTATCAATAATACTCACGTTAATAGTATACGTTCCATCAGTAAATGTTCCATTGCTTGCTGGCCATGAAACACCAATAGTCATATTTGAAATATTGATACCTGGAGTATTATTTAAAAATACTACTACTCCTGATTCGTCAGTTACTGTTACAGTATAATTTGTAACATTGGTTCCGCCAGTAAATGTGGCATTAACTAAGATGCTTTCTGTATTATAGCTGTTTGAATCTGGAGAAGTAATAGAAACTTCTGCGTTTCCTACTCCTGATACAAACATAGCACCTAGAATAATAAATAAACCTAAAATAAATATAGAACTAAACCTTCTGTTTAGTTCGGAACCAAACCTCTTTTTATCGAACATATAATTTACAACCCTAATTTTATTTATAAAGTTTTTGATAAATCAAAAGCGCAAGTTTTAATAATAAATCCACAAAAAATTAAAGATAGGTGGGTGTGCCGGAGTGGTCAAACGGGATGGACTCAAAATCCATTGGCTTAGTGCCTTCTTAGGTTCGAACCCTAACACCCACATAACACAAAAATGATAGGATACATCATCGGATTTTTCGCATTGTTAAGAATTTACACAGGAATTAATTTTTTCTTAATTAAGAGACATAGTAATGACCCTATAAAAATTATGAAAGGTGCAGAGTCTTTTTACTCGAAAAAAGGAAAAACTGGCGCACTATTAATACATGGATTCACAAGCAGTCCAAAAGAATTAGAAGAACTGGGAAAAATCCTAACAAAAAAGAATCTTACTGTCTATACGCCTTTACTTCCAGGACATGGAACTTCTCCAGAAAGACTAGTCATAACAAAATACTATCAATGGATTGAAGCAGTAGAAGAAGCAATTAAAGTATTAGAAAAAACTTGCGATAAAATATATTTAATTGGAAATTCATTTGGAGGAAATCTCGCATTAGTTTCTTCAAACAAATCTAAAAAAATCAAAGGAGTGGTAACTCTAGGCACCCCAATTCATTTCAGAAGAGAAAAAATAAACAGATTTTTTATCTTGCCCATACTCAAAAGAATTAAACTATTTCAAAAAAAGAAATATAAAAAAGGAATAACAAACATTAACAAAAAAAGAGTATGCTACAATTCCATCCCACTAATAGCACTAGGACACCTACTAAAAGTAGTAAACATATCGAAAAAAAGCGTTAGAAATATAAAAAAGCCACTGTTAGTAATCCAGACTAAGAACGACACAGTAGTAGACAAAAGCAGTGGAGAGTATATAATAAACAATTCAAAATCAAAAATAAAAAAATTAGTCACGATTCCAGAGTCATACCATGTATTTATATTAGATAAACATAGGAAAAAAGCGTACGCAGAAATATTAAAATTCATAAAATGAGTAAAATAATAATTGATAAAAAAAATAAAAGGCATTATTGGGAATCAGGAGACTTACATATAGAAGAAGGATCCATAACAGAAAAAGAAATTAAAAAAAACTGCTCAACAGTTTCAACAAACTTAGGAAAAGTTTTACATAAATTTGAAGCTCAGTTTCCAGACAAAGTTCAAGATCTAAAAAGGGGGCCGGCAACAATAATTCCTAAAGACATTGGAACCATAATTGCAACTACAGGAATTAATTCAAAAAGTAAAATTGTTGATGCCGGTTCAGGTTCAGGAATACTTGCAGCCTATTTATCGAACATTACAGACAGCGTAACAACCTATGAAATAAATAAAAAACACTTTAAAATTTCAAAATCAAACCTAAAAAAGATCGGATCCAAAGCGAAAATTAAAAACCAAGATATTTCTGAAGGAATAAAAGAGATAAATTTAGATTTAATCACTCTTGATCTTCCAGAACCTGGACCAATTCTAAAACATGCACATACTTCCCTAAAATCTGGAGCATATTTAGTATGTTATTTGCCAAGTATAACTCAAGTTCATGAATTAATCAAAGATTCAAAAAAACATAATTTTATTCTAGAAAAAGTATCTGAAACTCTAGAAAGAGAATGGACAGTCAAAGATAAAGTTTGTAGGCCAAATCATCAAATGTTAGGGCATACTGCATTCTTAGTCTTCTTTAGAAAATACTAAACCTTTAAAAAACATAAAACCGACGTACTAGATACCTAATTTTTACCTAATTTACCTATTAAATTTGATACCTAGTACACTATAACATAACAAATCGCCCTTTTAAAGGGTTTCGGAGCAAACATGAAAACATACGTAATAGACACCTCGGCAATAATTGAAAAGATACCAACTAGAAAGCTTAAGGATAAATCCCTCACATCAGGAAAAATACTAATTCCTCACGCAGTTATAGCAGAATTAGAAAACCAAGCGAATAGAGGAAGAGATATTGGATTAATAGGATTAGAAGAAATCCAAGAATTGAGAAGTAATAAAAAAATAACTTTAGAGTTCATAGGTGAAAGGCCATCAGATCACCAAATCAAACATGCAAAATCAGGAGAGATTGACGCATACATCAGAGACTTAGCAGATAAGAATGATGCAATATTAATCACTGCAGACAAAGTTCAAGCAGAATCTGCAAAAGCATTAGGAATTTTAGTTGAATTTGTAGAAGTATCCCAATATGATCGAGAATTGAGTATTCAAAAATATATTGATCATGAAACTTTATCCCTTCACATAAAAGAAGGAAATCCAATTCATGCAAAAAAAGGAAGACCTGGAAAAGTTATTCTGGAGCAAGTTTCTAAAGAAATATTAACAGGTGAAGAAATCCAAGAATTTGCAAAAGAAATAATTGAAAAAACAAAATTAGATCCCAACTCATATACAGAAATCTCTAAACGTTGCACAACAGTAGTCCAATATAGAAATTTAAGAATTGTAATAGTAAGGCCCCCAGTATCTGATGGATGGGAGATTACAATTGTACACCCTATTAAAAAACTAGATATTTCTGAATATAAAATTCCAGAAAACTTAGCAGAAAAAATAGAAAATAAGGCAAGAGGAATTGTAATCTGTGGAGAAACTGGTTCAGGAAAGACAACTCTGGCACAAGCAATTGCAGAATGGTACGTAAACGATAGAAGAATTGTAAAAACAATTGAATCACCTAGAGACCTACAATTACCTGATGCAGTAACACAATACTCCAAGAACTTTACAAGCGAAGGAGAAATTCATGACATCCTATTTTTATCAAGACCTGATAACATTTTATTCGATGAAATGCGTTCAACACCAGATTTTCAGCTATACACAGATTTAAGGTTAGCAGGATCAAATATGATAGGGGTATTGCATGCAGCAGAAGCAATTGATGCGGTGCAAAGATTTATTTCAAGATTAGATATAGGGATGATTCCTAGCGTAGTAGATACAATCATCTTCATGAAAAGCGGAGAGATTGAAAAAGTACTAAATCTAAAGATGTTAGTTAAAGTTCCAAGTGGAATGACTGAGTCAGATCTTGCAAGACCGATTGTCGAAGTAAGGGATGAATTAACAAATAATTTAGATTATGAAATATATACTTATGGAGAACAAACTGTAGTAATTCCTATTTCAAACACATCAACAAAAAGTTCTGGCGCGTTAAAACTTGCAGAAAGAGAAATAGAAAATTTCTTTTCAAAATATTCTAAATCTGTTCAAGTAGAAGTTCTAAGTACAAACAAGGCAGTCGTTTATGTTCCAGAAAATAAAATTTCTAAAATAATCGGACAGGCAGGAAAAAACATCACCCAATGTGAAAAAGATTTAGGGATGAGTATTGATATAAGAGAACTCAAAGAAGAAAAAAATCAGGCAGATTTTGATTTGGAAGAAAATAAAAAAAACTATATCTTTTGCGTAGACCCTGGAACTTCAATTGAGATATATGCAGGAAATAAATTCATTACATCTGCGATTTCTAGCAAAAAAGGCGAAGTAAAAATCAACAAAAATAGTCTCCAAGGAAAAGATATTACTAAAGCTCTGCATAAGAAAATAAAAATAGAAGTAAAGGCTTAAAAGAGTCTTAGCTTTTTATTTTTTCAGTAGAAATAGTGAGGGAAAGTTATTAAAGACTAAAGGATTAAATAAAGAGATAATGCTAAAAAATTATCTACATTTATTAGAAGAAAATATAAAATTAATTGGAACTAAAAAGATTTTATTAAGATTGCATGCCAAACAAAAAAAATCTTATAAGGAAATCGCAATTCAACTAGGCATAGGTGAAAGTTCATATAGGCAATATATTCAAGAACTAGCCCATCCGCCAATATGGTTTATAACTAAATTAAAAATTTTAGATTCAAACATATTCTCGAAATTAGAAAACACAAATTTAAAATTTACTGCAAGAAAACAGATAACCACACTACCAAAAAACTTGTCTAACGATTTAGCATATTTTATAGGATATCTTCATGGAGATGGATTTCTTGGAAGTGATAAAAAAACCGTAGGATTTAGCGACGAATACAAAAATCAATTAATTAAAATAAATGCTATTTGCTTTAAAATATTCAACAAAAAAGGAAAAATTAGAAAGGTGAAAAGCCCCATAGGGAAAAAGGGAAGTTATCATTTAGAAATAAGACAAAATGTAATCAATTCATTCCTTCATAGAGTTTTTAAAATACCTAGAGGATTTAAGGATCATTTAGAAATTTCTTCTGAAATCTTTAAAAACAAGAATTTTTTAAAATTTTATTTAATGGGAATCTATGATGCAGATGGAACTCTTCCAAAAAATCCAGAAAAAGTAAAACAAAATTTCATAGATGTAGGTGTAAAAAGCAAAAAATTAATGTGTCAAATCAAATTAGCTTTAAAAAAATTTGAAATAAGTACCTTAAAACTTTATGCAAGAAAGACCAAGAGTATTGCAGGTAAAAAATTTAAAAAACCAAGCACCATATGGGAATTAAGAATAAGAAGAAAATCTGAAATAATAAGATTTTTAAAAGAGATAGGATTTAATCATCCTATTAAGAAGAAACGAATGAAAAAACTTCAGAAAAAACTGGGCCTGTAGCTCAGCTTGGATAGAGCGACAGACCATAGAACAATGGGTCGAACCTCCTAAGCTGTAGGTCGAAGGTTCAAATCCTTCCAGGTCCGCTTTTTAATCAAATCCTTCAGAAATCTTTAAAAACAAAACATTATACAATTGGAATATGCGCTGGTAGTGTAGTGGTTAGCATCCGAGCTTTCCAAGCTTGGGACGTGGGTTCAAATCCCGCCCGGCGCACTTATTTTTTATTAATAGATTCAACTGCTTTTCTCAATTTCTTTTCAATATCTGTTTCTTTTTGTTTAACCTTTGAGCCTCTGGTTGAACCACGAACATAGGTTCTTGAAAAATTTCTTTGTTGAAGTCTTTTTTTCACATTATCTCTCTTAGGAACATAACTTTCTAAATCTGAAAAACCACCTAAACTTTTCTTTTTAACATTCTTTGAAGAAGATTTCATGTTAAAATAAAAGAATAAAATCACTCCCAAAAATAAAAGAACTAAAATCAAAACCACAACTAAAACCCCCTTACCTGAACTTTCAGGTTCACAATCTTGAGGACAGTTATCTTCAGTTTCTCCCCTTCCACAAATAGAATTAGGACATAACGGTAACTTATCGACTCCATCTTTTAATCCATCACCATCACTATCTGGGTTTTTAGGATTAGTTCCTTTCAACAATTCTTCAGAATAAATTAATCCATCGCCATCTTCATCACCCAAAGTAGGATCATAACATTTTGCAGGACAAGGACCTCCGCAATCAACATCCCCTTCACCTTGATTTTTAATTTGATCATTACATGTTGGACATTTAGGACAATTCAATCCCCCACAATCACTAATCACACCTGCACCTAAATCAATTGCCTTTCTTTTTTCATCTTTATCTAAAACTCCATTATTGCAATCATTACATTCATTACAAGAACCTCCGCAATCAACTCCTGTTTCATCATCATTTTGTATCCTATCAGTACAGTGTAATGGGACTCCTCCTGCACCCAACACGCAATCTTCATCAACCGACCCATCACAATCATCATCTAGTCCATTTCCAGTTCCTTGAGCCCCACATTTTTCAACATCAGGTAACGTAGCATTCATACAATCACCAGACCAATCTCCATCGACGCAATATTCTTTGCCTTTTTCACAAATACCTGCAGAAGTAAAATTTCCACATTCTCTAAAATCACCTGAAACACATTCACAACCTTCATCTTCATAACCATCACAATCATTATCTAATCCATCACCGCACACTTCAACACCAGGTAAGTTCCAACCCATACAAATGCCCCATTGACCATTTTCACAAGACTGTATCCCATAATTACAAACTCCTAAATCATACTCACCACAAACTCTTTCTTGTCCATCTTGACAAGGAAATGCACTAACAGAAACCACCAACAATAAAAAACTAATTAAAAATAATTTAAATTTCATTTTTTCTTAAGAACATTCAGATTCTTAAACACATAATCTACTTGTTCTTTACTCCATCCTCTTTTCAATAACTCTGCAACAATTACTTCTTTTGTTTTCTTACCTTTAATAGAATCAGAAACATATTTTTTAAGATTAAATTCATCTTCAGGATTATTAAAAACTCTAGGCAATCTTTTAAGTGTAGAATTTATTTTGTCCCCTCCGCTTAATTTAAAGTAAAGAACCATTCCAACAATTAACAATAATCCAATCATAAATGCAACCAAGATTCCCGTCCAATTCACTTTCTTTGAACAATCCTCAGGACAAGATACTGCATCTTCCAAAGAAACTCTTTCCCCGTCAACAACCAATACGCTGCAAACACCATCACCACAAACAGGAACGGTTTCATATTCAACTTCAGAAATACCAGTTTTAGGAATTAAAATAGTTTTCAAACTACTCAAATCAAAAGCAATATTTTTTCTAACAAAATAAGAATAAGCCACATTGTTCAAAGAACTATATTCTTTTCTATAAACTAAATTTGGAACTTGCCTATGCATTTCAAAAGGCTCTTTAAATGAAAGTTCATAAATCGGATCAACGTATAAGCTTCCAGGAATTGTTTCATATAAATAATAATCAGTTCCAGTTCCAGCAATATTTTTTTCAACCCAAGTACCTTCAATAATTACTCCGCCTTGAAGTTCTACTTTCAAATGCCTTGCTCTAGAATTAACAATAAAATCATTTTGATGATGGTAAGCATTAACCCTTTCCTCTTCTCCGCCAGCAACCATATCTATCAAAATATCTTGAGGTTCGGCAATTATTTGTTCAGAAATATCTGCAACAATTTCAATTGACTGAGGAGTACCTAAAACAATTGCATCTAGCTCATTAGTTAAATTTTCTAAAAAGTTCTGAGATTCATTTGAATTGGAATAATTAATATGTTCGGAACTATTCAAATAAGAATTCAATCCACTAAGTGCCACAGTAACTGAATCACTTAATTCTAAAAAACTCAAAACATCAGCAAAATTAGAAGTTTGATAGTTTAAACTTGAAATATATCCTTTAATAAAATCTTGAGTTGAAGATTCATTATATCCTGAACTATCCCATTCGTCTGAAGGGCCAATAGTCACATCAAGAGTAACTTGGGGCCCAGGCATTAATTCAACTGTAAATTCATAATCATCTTCATCATCAACTTGTGGAACGAAAAAGAACATACCGGAAGTATCCATAGATAAACTATTCTTACTCTCTAAGTCCAGTAAATCCAAATCTCCAATTTCAATAAGTGATCCTTCTTCTGCAATTAGAGTCATATAAAAAGAAGTTTTAGATTTTGTAGCTCCGCTAGAAGTATAATACATGTCTAGGCTATGAATTGCAATTGCTGCAGGACTTAAGCTTCCAATCCTTAATGGAATTGCACACCCGCCTCCACTTAACTCAATACAATTTTCAATTTGATTATTTAAACTATGTTCAAATGCAGCATAACTATTAACTAAACTTGATCCAAAATCTGCCGAAAAATTTCCTAATTCATAAGTATAATCTCCACCCTTAACTTTAATAAAAAAATCATCAGAAGCAAAATCATTACAAACATATGAAGAACCCTCCAATTTACAAGTGTATGCGGAAGTATCTCCTCCCTGTTCAGCATTTAATTTTCCTTGGTGTACTGTCCCATCACCATCTACTTCATTATACAAACATATCAAATATTCATTTTCAACTGCATAACCAATATCCATGGAACAGTTATAATAATTAGCAGTTCCCGGAACAGTTTCAAGTTTACATTCAAATTGTCCACCATATGCTTCACAACCAGCAGAATCAACACAACTAGGAGATTCTAATTGAAGAAGAGTCGCAGTAAGATTAAGTCCAGCTAAATCTTCAATACTAGCATAAACTTCTAAATCTCGAGTATAGGGTAAATCTATTTCTTCACACCAATAAGTTCTATCTACTAAAGCCTCGTTCTTAATTATAATTTCACTAGGATTTCCATTCTCATTTAATTCATCAGGTAAACTAAATTCATCAACATAACCAGTAAGTCCTCCAAAATATTGCCACTCAATTAATCCATCATTTCCAAAATCCAAATAGGGAGAATAGGAAGGATTCAACGCAGAACCAGTAATTCCAAATGAAATAGATTCAAATACATCTTCAACTGTATCTACCATTAAATAAACAAGATGGTCTCCTGCAGAAGTATAAATTAAATCCACATTAGTATTGGAATTTAATAGCCTATAATTTTCTCCATCAACATCATATAAAATTTCTTGATAATCTAACAAACTTTTTAATTTCTTAGATTTACTCATATCATCAAAAGAAATGTTCAATAAAGTGTTGGGAGAAATTGGTCCAGTAAAATTAATCACAAAATCAAGTAAAACTGGCTCCCCTGAAACAAAAGAGAGTTCACTAATATTTCCCTCTAAATATATTTCAGAAGGTTCGGAATTTGTAGCTCCAAATACAATAAACGAACATAAAATTAAGAATAATATACTTCCAAATACTACCTTCTTTTCACCCCATCTTAATACCATATTAAACCTTTTTTTATCGTATTCACGACTATTTATAAATGCCAGTCAAAACTATTTAAAAGTTATGATATTTTGCCATAACAAAAGGTTTTTAATATAAAATCATCAAAATCACACCATGGAAAAGAAAATAGAGCAAATATTCAAGAACCATTCAAAAAAGTTAATGATTTTACCTATTCTATTAATCCTATTTTCAGCAATTTTTTTAATTAATCAACAGCTAACAACCGGAGAAGTCATTCAAAAAGACATTTCATTGAGTGGAGGAATGACAGTTACTCTTTATACAGACGTTCAAATCGATAAACACTTATTAAAAACCACCTTAGAAAAAGATTTTTCAGAAATTTTGATCAGAGGACTTTCAGAATTTGGAACAGACAAAGAAGTAGGCGTTGTAATTGATACCCCTGATATTAACGAAGAAGACATGAAAAAAGGGATTCTAGAAGTTACAGGGATAACATTAACAGAAGAAAACTCTTCAATTGAAGTTGTAGGTTCTTCATTAGGAGATTCATTCTTTAAACAAATGGTAAAGGCACTAATTTTTGCTTTCTTATTTATGTCATTAGTGGTATTAATTACCTTTAGAAAATTACTTCCTTCCTTTGCAATTGTTATTGTAGCATTAGGGGATTTGATGATTACTTTAGCAATAATTAATCTGATGAATATGAGAATTTCTTCAGCGGGAATTGCGGCACTATTATTACTGATAGGTTATTCAATTGATACAGACGTATTATTAACAACTAGATTATTGAAAAACAGAGAAGGAACAATCATAGAAAGTGTCATTAGTTCCATGAAAACTGGTTTAACCATGAGCATAACCACAATTTCAGCTATTACAGCAGCATACTTCGTATCTTCATCTTTAATTTTAAAACAAATGTTTTTGATTATTATAATTGGATTATTAGTAGATATCATATTAACTTACATGCTTAACGCCCCAATGTTGGCAGATTATGCAGAAAAACAACTTGGAGGGAAAAACTAAAATGGTTAAATTAGGCGGAAGAGTTTGGGTATTAATTGTATTTTTATTTTTAGCCTTACTAGTTATTGATCCCTCTCCAATTTCAACAGGCATAGAAATAAGATCTATAGATTCAAATTCACCTGCATTCGCAGAAGGAATAAAACCAGGAGAAAAAATTCTAGAAATTAATGGAGTTAAAATAAATGAGTTAATAGACTTCAAAACAGAAACGGACAAACTAATTCCCCTATCACAAGAAGTAGAGATCACAACTTCAGAAGGAATTACAAAATATGAAATAGTTTCTTCAATTGGATTCAAAGTAGATTCAAACCTAACAATTATTGCAGCAGATTCAGAAAATCCTTTAGAAAATGGATTAAAATTATTAAAAATTAACAATGAAGTTGTAGAAGATGTAGAAGGATTTAACAGAATAATTTCAAAGCTAATTACTAAAAACAAATTCATACTAAAAACAAACAAAGCAGACTATGCTTTCCTGACTACAGGAGACCACGGAATTACTGCAAGAAAAGCAAAAACAAGCAATATAGAAAAAGGATTAGAATTACAAGGTGGAACAAGAGTAATGCTTAAACCTATTTCTGAAGAACCTGTAAGTGCTGAAGATATTAACAACATCATAGATGTTATGCATAAACGTATGAATATTTATGGATTAGCAGATATTAAAATAAGACCTGCAAAAGATCTTGATGGAACAAGATTCGTATTAATTGAAATTGCAGGAGCTACAAGAGAAGAAGTAAAAGAGCTTATTTCCAAACAAGGAGTTTTCGAAGCAAAAATTGGAGAAGAAACTGTATTCGAAGGTGGGAAAAAAGATATCCCTTATGTATGTAGAGACGATGGTTCATGTGCAGTTATTGAATCTTGTAATACTCAATCTCCAGAAGTTGCTTATTGTAACTTTAGATTTGCAATCACACTTTCAGCAGATGCTGCTAAAAAACATGCAGAAATCACAGATAAATTAGAAATTAATTACAGTGGAACAAATGCTTATCTTTCAAAACCTTTAGATTTATACTTAGATGGAAAATTAGTAGATACTTTACTAATCTCAGAAAGTCTTAAGGGAGAAGAAACAACACAAATTTCAATTTCAGGTTCTGGAAATGGGGCAACAGAAGAAATAGCATATAATGATGCAATTGCAGGCATGAATAATCTTCAAACAGTATTAATCACAGGTTCACTACCTCACAAATTAGAGATTGTAAAAATGGACACCATAAGTCCAATGATGGGTAAAGCTTTCATCAAGAACGCATTCCTTGCAGGTTTCCTAGCATTATTTGTAGTAGGTATTGTAGTTTACATTAGATACAGAAAATTCAAGATTATATTGCCTATGGCATTCACAAGCGTTTCAGAAGTAATACTAATCTTAGGGTTTGCAGCACTATTCAAATGGAACTTAGATCTAGCAGCTATTGCAGGAATTATTGCAGCAGTGGGAACAGGAATAGATGACCAAATCATCATTGCTGACGAAGTTCTTAAACAAAGAATAAGAGTACTTAATTGGAAAGAAAAGATTAAGAGGGCATTCTTTATTATTTTTAGTGCTTATGCAACAACTGTTGTTGCTATGTTACCTTTAATGTTTGCAGGTGCAGGATTACTAAAACAATTTGCAATCACAACAATAGCAGGAGTAACTATTGGAGTATTAATTACTAGACCAGCATTCGCATCAATAGTTGAAAAACTATTAGATTAAAATGAACGTTTCAGTACATTTTATCACTTCTTTGATTCTTAGTTTATTTCTTTATCCTTACTTGGGACTTTATGCTTTATGGATTCTAGTTGGAGGATGGTTAATAGACTTTGACCACTATCTTTGGACTTTATTTAGACTAAAGACATTATCTTTGAAGAAATCTTACCACTATCATTTTGATAGACATAAAGATAAACATTATGAAAGAGATTTGCTACATCTATTCCATACAGGGGAATTCTGGTTATTCATGATATTATCAAGTATAACGTCTTATTACTTCAATCAAAAATTCCTATTTTACATGTTTACAATAACTTTTTTAGGAATGATTCTGCACCTTTCATTAGATTTTACCTTACTCTTCAGAAAAAAACATACAGATGCTAGGGCAATTTCTATAATTGCTTGGATAAAAAGAAGAAATTAAAAAAAAGAATAAATAGTTTCCCGTTTTACGAGAAACCTAAGATATTACTTAAATCCAAATAGCTGTATGGATAAAATTATTCGATTCATCTGATTCAGTTACTATGCTAGAATTATCTGTGCCTGCAACAAGATCCCATTTATGTATTTCATTATGTAATGAAGTATATCCATAAATCTTTACACTTTTTCCAGGAGCAATAGCCGGAGTAAAAACATTAAACTGTCTTGTTTGCCAAGAAGTTCCATATAGAGATACACCTAACTCTGAAGCACCAGCAGTCCTACCGCCTATGTTTCCTACAATAAATTCTAAACGAACATTAGTAATATTAGTAGAATTTGTTTGATTATATGCAAAATAGTTAAATTTTTCAATCACTAGATCGGGAAGAAACCTTTTTCCCCTCTTCTTTGTTATATTAGTATTATTTCCGCCAAAGAATTTATTAGATCCCTCCACCGGATTTATCTTATTTATCTGTAATGTATTTCCAGTTAACTCTGCATCATCCACTACAAAAGAAGTGTAAAGCACAGAAAACGCTAACAGGGTAACCATTACAATTGTCGTATTTTTATTAAACATCAATATCCCTCCTTTTTTATTTTGATTATTGAATATTACTTACTAAAAAATTAATGATATATATACAAACGTTTACATTTCTAAAAAAGAAGAAATTAAGATTCTCGAACTCTCTCATCAGGCAATTCATTACTATAATAAAATTCACTAGGTTCAAGACCTTGAGGATAACTCATCTCCCAAATCTTTTGAGGTCCAATTAATCTTCCATTATATACTCCCAAACTTAATCCGTGAGGGAAGAATTGAGCAGAATCATCATAAACTAGTTTAAAGTTTTCACTTTCCACACCATAAAGATACAATTGAGTAAATAAAGTTCTCCTTATTTTTGGACTAATCCAAATTGCTGCACCAAAAGGTTCATTTTGATTCCCATTGACTCTTGGAAGAATCATTAAACATCCTTTCAATCCATGTTGTTCAAATTCAATTTCCTTACCTTCAATAAAAATACATTCAACAGGGATACTATATTGTTGACCATTTTGTACAACAACAGCTTCAGGTTGTTTTAACACCACAGTTCCGTCTTCTTGAGGAACAGAAGGTAACAAAAATGCCCCAATTCCTCCAGATTGTTTTACAAATAAAGTATCATCAAAAATAAAGTCTTCATCGAAAGCATAACTTCCAGCATAAAATAAATTAGTATCATTCCTTCTTTCTTGAGATCTAGATTTATCCAATTGGAACGTAGTTATCCATCCATATCTATCATAATCCACATCGCTACCAATACTACTAAATGCAGGATATTTTCCAATTTCATCACTAATCATCAATAAATGTGTTGCATTTTTAGCATACAAAAATTCTAAAGCTTCAGTTTCACTTTGACCAGTAATCACATGTCTACCCATAAAATAATTTAATGCATATCCCCCAGCATTTCCTCCATCAGTAAGTGTTGCTCTTTCTCCGCCAGTTTGTACCCAGTAACCATAATCCCACCAATGTGCAAACACTGCATCTTCATCTGTATTTTCTCTAACCCATTTCATGGAAGTTTGCCATTGAGACCCATAACTCGGACCAGTATATTTAGCTTGATTATTTGCACTTGTGTACATATTAGTTAAACTTCCCTGAACTGTTGGCAAGAATAATAAAATTAATAATATTCCATAAACTCCAAATTTAGCCCAGTTAATTTCTAAACTTTTTGCATAATCAAATATTTTAACAAATGCATATGCAACAAGCACTGTTGTAACAGGAGAATAAATATGCAATAACCTAATTGCCCCTCTCGCAGCAACTGTCAATAATAAGAACCAAACAATTACAAAAATAGTATTTTTATCAAAATTTAAAATTGAGGTATATAATTCCTTATCTTTTTTATATGCATAAAAGTATACTGCTATTGCTCCAATCCCTAATGCTATTAATGATCCAACATACAGTGATTTGGAAAGAGTATTCACCCCATTTAATGTTGCACCTGCCTTGTATCTACTAAAGATAAACGCGAAAATAAAGAAAGTATAAAATGCAGTTCCTTTCAATTTAAGTTTAGTTTTTTTCAATAAATTGTAAACTAAAATAATTGAACCAATGACCATTAACAACATATAACTCCAGCCCCAACTTGCAATCCAATCAGAAACATAGGGTTGGTGACTTTCTGCAACAGTTAAATTCCATCTAGTAAATCCAAAGGGCTCTAACAAATTACGAATAAATGAAGATGCTTTTCCTGCTATTGCTCCAAATCCTTCTAAAAGAGTAACAAAAAATACCCCTAATACTCCAGAGATAATCAAACTTGCAAAACCAAGAGGCAATTTTCCTTCAATCTTATCTTTAATTCCAAACAAATTTTTCTTCCTAATAATCAAATTAATTAAACCGACTAAAAAAGCCAAAAACATAAACCCACTAGTAACACTTAATGCTAAAGTAGAAACAGTATATTTCTGACCAAAGAACACCTTTAATATGAACAATAAAGAAAATAACCAAACAGAATAAACATAGAAATCTTTTTCACTAAACTTATCCAATACTACTTCTATTAAAACAAATAATCCAAAAATTAAAAATACTAAACTAACTCCCCCCCAAGTCAGACCCATTAAACCAGTTAAAATACCAGAAAATAACCCACAAATCATTGCAGTTCTTAACTTCTTTTCTTGCCATGCCCTAACATAATAGTACATAGCTCCAAACATAAAAAACATTGCTAAACTTTCTTTATCTGAAAACCCGGCAAGCGTCCTATACAAATAACTGGGTAACACCACCAAAAAAGCAGTAGCCAATAACCCGACACGATAATCAAATAATCTTCTAATCAATAAAAAGAAAAATATTAGGGATAAACAAAATAAAATTGGAGGATAAACAACATGAGCATATTCTAAAGTAATTCCAGAATTAAAAAAACCTAAAAATTTATACAAACCCACAATAACATTAGACAATAATCCAAATTCTCCGATTTGTTCATACCCTGTAGGAACATACCTCATCACATCAACTGCAGATAATGCTCCATTTGTCAAAGTTTCTTTTGCATATCTCAAAAATAAAAACGGATCTAGTGCTAAAGGAATATAATTTCCAGTAGTGGGATCAATTAAATTCTTCAAGGTTTTACTTCTTATAGCATAGCCAATAACAATCAAAATGCCCAGTATAAAATAAGGAAAATTAGTTTTATCAGAGAAAAATTTCTTTACTTTTTCAGATCTTTTAGCTAACATATCTGTGGAATCCATTATTCAAAAGGAAGTTATACTGTTTAAATAAGTTACCCTACTTCAGAACATAAATAGAAACCTTAATAACCTAATTTCTAATTCCCTATAAAAATGATATCTACAATTATCACAGCATATAAAGAAGAAAAGACAGTCGGAAAAGCAATAGAATCTGCACTTTCTGAATCAATTAAAGATCATGAGATCATAGTTTCTTGTCCAGATAAACCTACTGCCGATGTTGTAAAAACATATCAAAAAAAACACAAGAACATTAAATTAATCAAAGATCCAGGGCAAGGAAAACCTGTAGCCTTAAACATAATTTTCAAAAAAGCAAAGGGAGACATATTAGTATTAACTGACGGAGACGTCTATTCTGGAAAAAATGCAATAAAGAATCTAATCATGCCTTTCAAAAATAAAAATGTGGGGGCCGTAACTGGAAGGCCAATTTCAGTAAATTCTAGAAATACCATTTTGGGTTATTGGTCACATTTACTAACAGACGTAGGTGCACATCAAACAAGAGAAAAGTTAGCAACACAGAATAAATTCCTAGTCTGTTCAGGATACCTATATGCAATAAGAAAAGGGTTAGTTGATTCAATACCTGAAGATACTTTATCAGATGATGCAGTAATTTCTAGTTTAATTGCAGAAAAAGGTTACAAAATAACATATTCTCCTAAATCAGAAGTTTATGTAAAGTATCCTACAACTTTCAAAGATTGGATGATCCAAAAGAAAAGATCTACAGGAGGATATTTACAATTAGAAGAATTTGCTAAAAGTAAAATAACTATGAGGTCTTTTTCAAAAGAAGTTGCAGGAATATTCAAAGTGTTTACATATCCAAAAAACATAAAAGAATTTTCTTGGACTCTATTACTAATACTCGCAAGAATCTATCTATGGTTTAAGATATTTACAGACTTAAAACTAAAGAAAGAATCATTCAAAAAGACCTGGACTAGGGTAGAAACAACCAAATAAGACTTAAAACAGTTAAGCTTAAAATATTCAAATTTAGCAATATAAGGAGTTAAAATGAGAATTATAGTAACTGGCGGATCAGGATTTATAGGAACTAATTTTATTAGATATATGATAAATAAGTATCCTGATTATAAAATTTTAAACATTGATTCATTAACTTATTCTGGAAATAAAAACAATTTAACAGAGCTAGAATCAAATCCGAACTATGAATTCATTGAAGAAGACATTTGTAATGTTAAAGCTATGGACAAAATAGTTCAAGAGGGAGACATTGTCGTAAATTTTGCAGCTGAATCTCATGTAGACAATTCAATAAAAAATCCACAGGTATTTATCAAAACAAATGTAATTGGAACACATTCAATATTAGAAGCTGCACGGAAAAATAAAGCGAAATTATTTTTACAAATTTCAACAGACGAAGTGTATGGTTCGCTTAACTTTGAACAAGCCCCTTCAAATGAAACACATATTTTAAATCCATCTTCGCCTTATAGTGGATCAAAGGCTGCGGCAGAAATGGTTTGTATGGGAAACATAAGAACATTCAAGCAACCAATAATAATCACTCGTTCATCAAATAATTTTGGACCATATCAATATCCTGAAAAAGTAATTCCTTTATTTTTAACGAATTTATTCGAAGATAAAAAAGTTCCAATTTATGGAGATGGCAAAAATGTAAGAGACTGGATTTATGTAGAAGATAATTGTTCAGCAATAGATACAATAATCCACAAAGGGACTCCTGGTGAAATATATAATATTGGAGGAGGAAATGAAATTTCAAATCTACAACTAACAAGAGATATATTAAAATCATGTGAAAAATCAGAATCGTCAATAGAATATGTAGAAGATAGATTAGGGCATGATTTAAGATATTCATTAGACGCATCAAAAACAAAGGCGCTAGGTTGGGAACCAAAACACAAATTTGAAGAAGCACTAAAATTAACCGTAGAATGGTATAAAAACAACAAAGACTGGTGGGAGCCACTAAAAAAATGACAAAAGTGTT
>Ga0257115_1001068_pt1 | contig 19965 bp, 20 predicted proteins | sample SI112_100mmetaG_FD_194465 | JGI IMG/M metagenome (GOLD analysis project Ga0257115, IMG submission 194465) | Marine microbial communities from Saanich Inlet, British Columbia, Canada - SI112_100m | ecosystem: Environmental > Aquatic > Marine > Inlet | place: Canada: British Columbia | collected...
TAAGTTTTATCTCAAGCATACCTGCAAGGTATGTTTTATATAAAGCTTATTGCGTTAAACCATAAAACATTTTTTATTTTATTGGAGTAACACAATGGACATGAATATAGTTCAAAAAAGTTTTACATTTGGCAATAGTCAAATTACATTCGAGACTGGCAGAGTTGCAAGACAAGCTCATGGCGCTGTCTTAGCAAGCATGGATGACACACAAGTACTTGTAAGTGTTGTTGGTGCAAAAGAAGCAAAGCAAGGTCAATCATTCTTCCCTTTATCAGTAGACTACATTGAAAAAACATACGCTGCTGGAAAAATTCCAGGCGGATTTCTTAAAAGAGAAGGAAGACCTAGCGAAAAAGAAACACTCACCTCTAGACTAATTGATCGCCCTATCCGTCCGCTATTTCCAAACGGATACATGAACGAAGTACAGGTAATGATTCAAGTTATCTCTGCTAACAAGAATGTTGATCCAGATATTTTAGCAATGCTAGGAACTTCTGCTGCACTTGCTATTTCTGGTGTACCTTTTAAAGGTCCAATTGGAGCTGCGCGCGTTGGCTTTAAAGATGGAAGTTATATTGTTAACCCAACTTATTCAGAACTAGAAACATCTGAATTGGATATGGTTGTAGCAGGAACAAAGGATGCAGTATTAATGGTTGAGTCAGAAGCAAGCGAACTAACTGAAGAAGTTATGCTTGGAGCTGTTATGTATGCTCATGAGCAATTTCAAGTAGTCATTGATAACGTTGCTGAATTTGCCCAAGAAGTTGGTATTGCTCCTCGTGAGTGGGTAGCTCCAGCAGACAATGAAACTCTTTTAACAGCAATTAAATCTAAATTCGAAAGTCAAATTTCTGAAGCCTATCAAACAGTCGATAAGATGGAACGTTATGAAAAAATGGGCGAAGTGAAAGATGCTGCATTAGAAGAGTTTGTCAATGATGACGAATCAACAAGCGAAGACGAAGTTAAAAACTATATTAAAAAAATTGAAAAATCAACTGTCAGAGAGCGTATTTTAGCTGGTGAACCAAGGATTGATGGTCGTGATAACTCAACTGTCAGGGAGCTTGCAATTGAAACTGGTGTTCTTGAAAATACTCACGGCTCTGCACTGTTCACAAGAGGTGAAACGCAGGCTTTAGTTGTCACCACATTAGGCTCTAAGAGAGATGCACAGTTAATTGAAAAACTGGAATCGAACGATCGAATTGAAGATCATTTCATGCTTCATTACAACTTCCCTCCATACTGTGTTGGAGAAACAGGAAGAGTTATGGGCGTTAAGAGACGAGAAGTTGGTCATGGCAGGTTAGCACGAAGAGGTATCTCAGCTTGTCTTCCAAATTTAGAAGAATTTCCTTACACTATCCGTGTTGTATCAGAAATCACAGAATCAAATGGATCTAGCTCTATGGCAAGTGTTTGTGGCTCATCACTATCCTTAATGGATGCAGGTGTCCCTCTAAAAGCTCCAGTTGCTGGTATTGCAATGGGTTTGGTGAAGGATGATGAGCGTTTTACAGTTCTAACAGATATCTTAGGTGATGAGGATCATCTGGGTGATATGGACTTTAAAGTTGCAGGAACTACAAAAGGTATTAATGCCCTTCAAATGGATATCAAGATAGATGGCATCACTGAAGACATCATGTCTATTGCCCTTAAGCAAGCCAAAGATGCAAGACTTAATATTCTTGGTCAGATGAATCAAGTTATATCAGAGCCTAATACAGCCTCAAAGAATGCGCCTAAAACTAAAGTAATTAAAATACCTACTGATAAGATCAGAGATGTTATTGGCAAAGGCGGTGAAACTATTCGAGGAATTGTTGCACAATCTGGTGCAAGTGTTGATGTTGATGACGATGGCAATGTCAATGTTTTTGCTAATGACTCTGAAAGCTTCGAAAAAGCTGTTCAAATGGTTAAAGATGTTACAGCTGTTCCTGAAGTCAATAAGATTTATATGGGCAAGGTCGCTAAGATAGTTGAATTTGGTGCGTTTGTGACAATTATGCCTAATCAAGATGGCCTTCTACATGTTTCCGAAATTGCCCATGAGAGAGTTGAGAAAGTTGAAGACTATCTCAAAGAGGGTGAAGAAATTGAAGTAAAGGTCCTTGGAATAGACAGAGGAAGAATCAAACTTTCTAGAAAAGTTCTTATAGAGAAGTAAAGATAAAAGCCACCGCAAGGTGGCTTTTTTATCTAGGATTGAACTATGTCAAATGAAAAACTAGTGTCACTTGAAGAAAAAATTGCATATCTCCAGAATATGATCGATGATCTGAATATGGTGGTATTTCGCCAAGGAGAGAAGATTGAGCAACTAAACACCAAACTTAAGGAAACCAATGAAAAGTTACTAAGTAACTCTGATACAACTTCTTATACTAGTCAAACGAATGATGATAAGCCGCCACACTACTAATTGCTAGGACTTACACGCTTCATCATTATTAAAAGAGCTACACCATTTAGTCCCCAAACAACACTTAACAGATACATATTGAATGTAAGGCTTAAGAATTCTGCTAAATAACCAACCAAAGCAGGACCAAAAATGAAACCAGCAAATCCAAGGGTAATCAGGTTAGCAACAGTTAAGCCGATCGGTTCATCTGTAATACGAATTGATAATCTAAATATAATAGCTATAAAATTAGCTGTTCCAAATCCAAAGAGCAGCATTCCAAAAACGATAAAATAGAAATTAGAAGTCAATATTGAAGTAAACAATATTACTCCAGCAGCGATACTAAGATATCCGCCAACAAGCTTTTCACTGGCCTTATTAATCATTTTTGAGGCAATTAATCTGGCAGTTATTTCACCAATATTAAATGCGAAAATTACTGCGCCTCCAAGGTACAAAGGAACCAGTAAATCCTTTGTTAACCATAAGGCAGACCAATCTAAAATAATTCCCATTGTGGCATAATTAAGCATCATTAAAATTCCAAAAACCAATATTGCTTTTTTGGGTAGTTTAAATTTTGGTGTTTTCTCGAGACTTTCAAATGATTTATTAAGTCCAAATTTGTAAATCAAAGCTGCTCCAATTACCAAAAAGGTACCCGTAACTGAAAAAATTAATATTGGATTATCTATATACCTAATAGTAAAAAATGCACTTAAAGCACCCATTAGAGAGCCAAAACTAAAAGCTGCATGATAAAGTGGCGTTAGTATTCTGGAAGTCTTACTTTCAATCATTGAGATCTGAGATTGTGATGATGGACTAAAAAGCCCTACAAAAAACCCAAATGGCATAAACGCGATTAAAAACCAATAATAACTTGGAGAGAGTATCAGAAGTAGAGGGCAATATGCAATCCCTAACAGACCAATTACAATTGAGTTTTTAGTTCCGATTTTTGGAACAATAAGGCGTCCTGAAATTTGATTACCAATTAAATTTAAAATTCCAAAAGCAAACAGGCCAATTCCAATTTCAGCTTCCGTAATTTGCAGTCTTTCAGCATTCCAAGGAATATATACGAAATATATTCCAATCTGAAATAGTACAAGAAAAGCACCAAGAAAAGTTGCATAAACACCTTTATCATAGGCTTTACTCTGCTCTAATGAAATTGACTGGTCCATGACAATTAATTCTTGATTGTTAGTGCTTTAAAATCAATAAACAATCCTTCCCAACCGTTTTCAATAAAACTTCTGATATTTAAATGTGATTTTGTTTCCTCTGGAGATTCTATTACTGATCTGTAATGCTCTCCAAAGCATTTAAGCGTTTCCTGTTTAGAAAGTGAATGCATGTGGCCAAAACAAAACACTTTTGCTGAGCCTTGGTTTTCATTCACTGTATTAATGATTGTGCCATTCTCAAATGCAATATTTATAAACCAATATTCATTGTCTATTAATTCAATAAAATCAGAAAAGCATATTTCTGATTCTAATCGAATTTTTTCGAGGCATTGTGCTGTATTCATTAAACCTTAAGAATGCATTGGATTTGATTTATCTATATCAATATTGAGCTTCTTAATTGCAGTTTTAAGCGTTTTAGCATCAAGTAATCCATCGTCTACAAGCGCCTTAAGTGTAACAAAAACAATGTAATTAGCATTGACCTCAAAGAAATATCTAAGCTCTTTTCTTGAATCTGATCTTCCAAATCCATCAGTACCCAGAACCTCATATCGTGAAGGTATGTATTTTCGGATCTGTTCTGGATAGTTTCGCATGTAATCTGTAGCAGCTATTACCGGACCTTCAGAGCCGCTTAAGCATTGAGTAATATAAGGAATTTTATGCTTCTTATTGGTGTTATAAAGGTTGTCTCGATCTATGCGTTGAGCCTCTCTTGTAACTTCATTAAAACTTGTAACACTCCAGACATGAGACATAACTCCCCAATCTTTTTCAAGTATGTCAGCTGCTTTTTCAACTTCTCTAAGAATAGTACCACTGCCTAATAACTGAACTTCGATTTTAGACTTACCTACAGTTTTTAATGGATAAATCCCCTTAATAATTCCCTCTTCAGCTCCTTTAGGCATCTCAGGATGAGTATAGTTTTCATTCATCAAGGTGATGTAATAGAAGATGTTTTCCATCTTTTCATACATGCGGTGCATTCCATCCCTGAGAATAACTGCAAGTTCATAGGCATAAGTTGGATCATATGAAATACAGTTTGGGATTGTATTGGCTACAATCAAAGAATCACCATCTTGATGTTGGAGTCCTTCACCTGCAAGAGTTGTCCTTCCAGCTGTTCCTCCCATCAAAAAGCCTTTCGCTTGCATGTCTCCCGCTGCCCAAGCAAGGTCTCCGACTCTTTGAAAGCCAAACTTAGAATAATAAATATAGAATGGAATCATTGTGACGTTGTGAGATGCATAAGCTGTTGCAGCAGCAATCCAGTCCGATATTGCTCCTGCTTCGTTGATTCCTTCCTGTAGTACTTGACCCTTAATATCTTCCTTGTACCACATTACCTTATCTGAGTCTTCGGGCTCATAAAGTTGGCCAGATGAAGAGTAAATGCCCATTTGTCTGAATAATCCCTCCATACCAAAAGTTCTGGCCTCATCAGGCACAATAGGTACCACTCTTGGACCAATTTCCTTGTCTCTAATGAGTAAAGACAAAAAGCGAACAAATGCCATAGTGCTTGACATTTCTTTTCCTTCAGTAGACTTAAGGAGTGAATCAAATATATCTAATTTAGGGATATCGAAAGACTCTAGCTCAAAACTTCTAGTTGGTAAATAACCACCCAAAGCCTCTCTTCTGGATCTTAAATAAGTAAGCTCCTCACTATCTTCATCAGGTTTATAAAAATTGAGTTCTTCTGCATCCTTTTGAGAAACTGGAATATCAAATCGCTCTGCAACACGAACCAGCGCATCAACACCCAGTTTCTTTTGACTATGAGTTGTGTTTTTACCCTCTCCAGCTTCACCCATACCGTAGCCTTTGACAGTTTTAGCCAATATAACGGTTGGCTGACCTTTATGTTCTTTAGCAGCCTTATAAGCCTGATAGACCTTATTTGGATCATGCCCTCCTCGAGTAAGTCCAAAAATATCCTCGTCTGACATATGTTCAACGAGCTTGAGAGTTTCTGGATACTTTCCAAAAAAATGTTTGCGCACATATGCACCATCTTTTGCCTTGTAAGCCTGATATTCTCCATCAACCACTTCTTCCATTCTTTGTTTAAGATGCCCGGACGTATCATTTGCAAGAAGTTTATCCCAACCTCTACCCCAAATAACTTTAATGACATTCCAGCCAGCACCTCTAAACATTCCCTCAAGTTCTTGAATAATCTTACCGTTTCCTCTTACAGGCCCATCTAGTCTTTGTAGGTTGCAGTTAATAACAAAAATGAGGTTATCAAGCTTCTCTCTTCCAGCCAAAGAAATTGCTCCAAGTGACTCTGGCTCATCAGTTTCACCATCTCCCAGATAAGCCCATACAGTTCTCTTGTCGGTTTGTACTATATCTCGGTGCTGTAGGTATTTCATAAAACGGGCTTGATATATTGACATAATTGGTCCCAACCCCATTGAGACAGTAGGAAACTGCCAGAAATCAGGCATGAGCCAAGGGTGAGGATAAGAGGACAAGCCTTCTTTGTTGGCCTCTTGCCTAAAATTTAACATCTGTTTCTCAGAAATTCTGCCCTCAAGAAAAGCTCTTGAGTAAATTCCAGGGGCAATATGGCCCTGGAAAAATATAAGGTCTGCACCTTGGTCTAAATCATTACCTCGATAAAAGTGATTAAATCCAACTTCATACAAGGTCGCACTAGAAGCAAATGAGGCAATATGTCCACCAAGCTCAGATGAAACTTGGTTTGCTTTAACAACCATGATCATTGCATTCCATCGAATGATGGATTTGATTTTGTGCTCGATCTCATGCTTGACGACCAATTCACTTTCTTTTTCGACTGGAATTGAGTTTAAGTAGGCAGTATTGACTCCGTCTGGAAGATCCATTCCATCTTCATGGGCCATATCCATTAGTTTTTGAAGAATATACTTTGCTCGATCTTGGCCCTCAAATCGTGCAACAGACCTAAAAGCCTCTAGCCATTCAATGGTTTCTTGCGGATCAATATCCTTTTCAGACATAAGTTATCTTTTTTTGAAATTTAGGAGTTTTATTATCCCTTAAAAAAACAATTAAACATAACTGGTAATGTTATATTTTTTAACCTTCAGAAGAGATATTAAATGTTTGATAAAATACGCTATTCTTTATTTTATTATCATCTTGCATGAACATTCCTAGCTCAATTTTTAAAGCATATGACATTAGAGGTATTGTAGAAACTGAATTAACACCTGAAATTGTTAAATTAATTGGAAGAGCTGTTGGAAGTGAATCAATTGATAAAGGCGAAAGAGGTGTTGTCGTTGGAAGGGATGGGAGATTAACGGGTCCAGAACTTTCTGAAGCTCTTATTTCTGGACTCATTGAAAGCGGTTGTCACGTTGTTAATATTGGGATGGTGCCCTCTCCAGTCGTCTATTTTGCAACATGCACTAAAGCTGCGTCATCTGGCGTTATGATTACCGGCTCTCACAACCCAGCTGAATATAATGGTTTAAAAATTATGGTTGCTGGAGAGACACTCTCAGCTGAAAAAATACAGTCACTTTATACAAGAATTTTAGAAAATGATTTTAAAACTGGATCGGGTACTTCAACCTCTATCAATATCGATCAAGACTATATAGACACAATCAAGTCAGATATTAATCTTGAAAAAGAACTAAATGTTGTCATTGATTGTGGAAATGGTGTTGCTGGAAATATAGCGCCTCAATTATTCGAAGCTCTCGGCGTAAAACTCTCAAAACTTTTTTGCTTGGTTGATGGAAGGTTTCCAAACCATCACCCCGACCCCTCAAAACCAAAAAATTTAGAAGATTTAATTCAGGAGGTTATTGAAACCAAAGCTGATCTTGGTCTGGCCTTTGATGGCGATGGAGATAGGCTGGGGCTCATTGATAACAAAGGCAAAATTGTTTGGGCTGATCAGCAAATGATGCTCTATGCTAAAGATGTACTATCACGAAACAAAGGAGCGAAAATTATCTTTGACGTCAAATGTACTTCACTTTTGCCTAAAGTAATTTCCGATAATGGTGGAGAACCTATTATGTCTAGAACTGGTCATAGTTTTATTAAGAAAAAATTAAAAGAAACGAATGCTGCACTTGCTGGAGAAATGTCAGGTCATATATTCTTTAAAGAGCGTTGGTTCGGATTTGATGACGCACTATACACTGCAGCAAGGCTATTAGAAATTGTCTCTAAAAGTAATAAGACTTGCTCTGAGTTATTTGATGAGTTACCTGTTAATTTAAGTACTCCTGAAATTAATATTAACTTTGACAAACATGGTCAACAGTTTGAAGCAATGGATTCTTTATCAAAAAATATAGATTTTCCTGGTGCAAATATTAACACTATCGATGGTGTAAGAGTTGACTTTGACGACTGCTGGGGTCTCGTTAGGCCCTCTAATACTACCCCTTGCTTAGTTTTACGCTTTGAGGCTAAAAATAATGCTGCACTGATAGGAATACAAGAAAAATTTAATAAATGGCTTAAATCAAGTGGTATTTCGTCAGCCAATTTATAAATGGAAATTCTAAAAAAATAGGTATAAAATACGAATTTTTTATCCTTGAACTGGTTTTACGCGTTCAATTCAATTTTATTGGAGTTTATAAATGGAAGGACATGTCAACTTTACGCTTTCAGATCGTCTAAGAAAGTCGCCTTATTATGAGTCTACTCTAAAAGCTGGAGCTAAAACCTTTACAATTTATAATCACATGATTATGCCTACCTCGTATGAGGGGGCAGAGGCCGATTACTGGAATTTGATGAATAACGTCACTATGTGGGATGTTGCCGCTGAACGCCAAGTTGAGATTACCGGAAATGATGCTTACAAATTTGTCGAATATATTACATCAAGAGATCTTTCAAAGCTAAAGATCGGGCAAGGGAAATATGCCCTTATTACAGATGAAAATGGTGGAATCATAAATGACCCTATCATTTTGAGGCTGGGCGAGAGTCATTTTTGGCTATCCATTGCTGATAGTGATGTACTTCTTTGGACTCGCGGTCTTGCCTGTGGACTCGGTTGGGACGTTAATATCTGCGAACCAGATGTTTCCCCTTTAGCAATTCAAGGCCCCAATCATTTGCCTTTGATGACTGATTTGTTTGGTGACTGGGTTAAGGATGTTAAGTACTTCTTTTTTAGAGAGTGTGAACTTGAAGGCATTCCTCTTATTGTTCAAAGGTCAGGCTGGAGCAAGCAGGGAGGCTTTGAGCTTTATCTTCGTGAAGGATCACAAGGTGAAAAGCTATGGGACATTGTTGCTGCTGCTGGAAAGAAATATGACATTAAGCCAGGAACACCAAACAATATTGAAAGGGTTGAATCAGGACTGTTTTCATGGGGAAATGACATGGATATCAACAGCAACCCATTAGAACTCCCATTGGGGAATTTCTGTCAACTGGACAAAGAGGCTGAATTCTTGAGCAGAGAAGCTCTTCACAAGATACGCTCTGAAGGCCCAACCAAAAAACTTGTTGGACTCATTGTCGATGGCGATCCATTTGTTGGCGGTTGTGCCAGCCCATGGAAGGTCATGAGTGATAATCAAGTTTGCGGTAAAGTTTCAAGTGCGGCCTATTCACCGCGATTAAAAATTAATATGGCGATGGCAACAATTAACAATAGTCATAATGAGATCGACTCAGAGGTGATGGTTGAAACACCTTGGGGAACAAGGTCAGCAAAAGTGACCTCGATTCCCTTTAATTAGGTTTAAATATCTTCTCTTATTTTCACAATAACTTTGCCTTTTGCGCGCCCTTTGGCTAAATACTCAAGGGCCTGTATGCTTTCATCAAACTTATAAACTTTATCTATCAAAGGCTTGATTGAGCCTGATTCATATAGCTTTGCCAGCTTCTCAAGCTGATCGCCATTAGGAGACATAAATAGAAATCTATACATAGCATTCATCTTTGCTGCAGCTTTAGTAACTTTTCTTGCTTGAAAAGATAAGATCATTCGAATAAACTTGTTTAAGCCAAATTGTTCAGCAGTAATACTATCAACAGTTCCTGCAATAGATACTACTCTGCCACCACTCTTAAGGACTTTAAATGAGTCAAGGGTATGATTTCCGCCCAGAGTGTCATAGACAACATCAAATACAGCGCCTTCATCAAGGTAGTTTTGCGAAGTGTAATCGATAATTTTATCAGCCCCTAAGCTTTTAACAAATGAAATATTTTTAGTACTTGTGGTTGTAGTCACTTTCGCTCCAAGATGCTTAGCGAGCTGAATAGCAAAGGTACCAATACCTCCAGATCCAGCATGAATCAATATAGTTTCGCCTTTTGAAAGTTTTGCTATATCTACAAGTGCCTGGTATGAAGTAAGTCCCACAAGAGGGATGCTTGCAGACTCATCAAAGTTCAGATTTGATGGCATTAGCGCAGTATCTTCAACATTGGATACAACATATTCAGCCATAGTACCAACAAAGCTCTCATTAGGTCTTGAATAGACCTTGTCTCCAATCTTAAACTTTGTTAAGCCCTTACCAACCTCTTCAACAATGCCGCTTACATCTCTTCCAATTCCTATAGGGAAGGAGATTTTGCCCATAGCTTTAAAATCACCTCTGACAATTTTGTAATCATATGGATTAAAACTTGATGAATATGTCTTGATTAAGATTTGATTTGCTTCAATTATTGGCTTTGGCACTTCTTGCTTCTCTAAACTAGAACTAATATCTCCGTACTTTGTAATCATTAATGACTTCATTTATTCACACCTTTAAATAAATTAATTTGAAAGCAATGTATTTTAGTGGTATATTAAAATTATACAAGTACAAACTATATTCATACTACTAACAATAATCATACTGTTATGAGAAAAATTAAAGTAACCGAATCACCTACAACTGCTGCTATAAAACTTATTGGAGGAAAGTGGAAACTTTGTATTCTCTGGCAATTGTCTCAAAAAAAAATGCGATTTGGAGAACTTCAGAGAGCTGTTGGAGATATTACTCAACAAATGCTCTCTAAACAACTCAAAGAAATGGCAAAAGATAATCTTATAAAACGAAAAGTTTATGAAGTTATTCCGCCTAAAGTTGAATACTCCTTGACTGCGTTTGGAAAATCGGGAATTCCAGTACTCACTGAACTTTGTAATTGGGCTTGCAAAAAATGACTTTAAATTAGATCTTTTTTTGAGGTTTAGAGTCATTTTTAACAATGTGACTACTTTGATTTTCAGTTTTTAGACTATTATTATTAAACTAGCTTTCAGAGACATGGTGTTAAAATCAAATTAATTTAATGAATTTGATTTTTCAATGTCAAATTATGTGAGCACACACTGGGGAACATATAGTTTTTCAAGAGATGCTAATAAAAAAATAAAGTTAGCTAATTGGAATCTAGACTCCTCCCCCACTAAATTCGGCTTGGGCTTAGCTGATGCTGCTAATGACAATCTAAGAATTACTCAACCATTTGTAAGAAAAGGATGGTTGGAAAATAAAGGCAAAAGTGATGGCAAAAGAGGTAAAGATGACTTTATTCCTATAAGCTGGGATAAAGCATTTGAACTCGCATCTAAGGAACTTTTAAAAACAAAAAATATGTATGGCAATTCAGCTATTTTTGCTGGCTCTTATGGATGGGCAAGTGCTGGCAGATTTCATCACGCTAAAAGTCAAGTTAATCGCTTCTTTAATTTATTTGGAGGCTTTAGTTCATCTTTTCAAAGCTACTCTTATGCCGCAGCCCAAACTCTTCTACCCCATATAATTGGTGCGGACCTTTATTCAACATTAGAGGATCACACTACTTGGAATGCTTTATCTTCAGACTGTGAGTTAGTATTAATGTTTGGTGGTATGCCCTTAAAAAATTCAAAAGTTTCAGCTGGTGGAGTTGGAAAGCACACAACTGAGTTAGGTATAAAAAAGTGCTTTGATAATGGGGTTGAATTTGTAAATATTAGCCCTCTGATAGCTGACTCTCCTGATTTTTTAAATGCTAAGCAAGTTCAAATTAGACCCAATACAGATACCGCTTTAATGTTATCTCTTGCTTTCATTTTGATTAAAAATGACTCTTACAATAAAGACTTTATTAAGGATTACACAGTAGGGTTTGATAGTTTTGCAGATTACGTATTAGGTAAAAAAGATAGCCAAGAATGCAGTCCTGAGTGGGCTTCAAGTATTACTAGTATTCCAGTTAAAACAATCTATGAACTAGCCGACCTAATAATTACAAAAAAAACAATGATTTCTATATCTTGGAGCCTTCAAAGAGCCTCAAGAGGAGAACAGCCATTGTGGATGGGAATTACTCTTGCAGCTATGTTAGGGCAAATAGGTACTGCAAGTGGTGGCTTTGGGTTTGGATATTCAAGCGTAAATAGTACAGGCGATTCATTTCAAAGGATGCCATGGAAAAGCTTACCTCAAGGAACAAACAAGGTAAAAGATTTTATTCCAGTTGCAAGAATAACTGACATGCTAGAAAGCCCAGGAGAAGAGTTTGATTATGATGGTCAGAAATTAAAATATCCTGACATAAAATTAATTTATTGGGCAGGTGGAAATCCTTTTCATCATCATCAGGATCTTAATAGACTAGTCAAGGCTTGGCAAAAGCCTAATACAATTATTGTTAATGAAATTTGGTGGAACCCGCAAGCTCGACATGCTGATATTATTTTTCCAGCTAATACCGCCCTAGAGCGCAATGATTTAATGCTCAATCCTAGGGACCCAACAATTGTTGCCAATAAGTGTGCCATGCAAAGCTTTAAAGATTCAAAAACTGATTACGAAATATTCTCTGGACTAGCGAAAAAACTTGGCTTTTTAGATTCATTTACTGAAAATAAAAGTGAAATGGACTGGATACAATATATATGGGATAAAAGTTCAGAGGCTATTAAAGAAAAAAATTTAACTTTACCGAGTTTTGAAGAATTTTGGGAAAAAGGGTTCTATGAGCTACCTGCTCCAAAAATTGAAAATATTATGCTGTCTGATTTTAGAAAAGATCCAAATAAATTTCCATTAAAGACGCCATCAGGCAAGATCGAAATATCATCTAAGACTATTGAAAGTTTTCAGTTAAAAGATTGTTTATCTCATCCCCACTGGTTTGAACCCTATGAATGGCTAGGAAATATTAAAAACTACTCATTACACCTCATTTCAAGTCAACCAAAGCATAGGCTTCATAGTCAGCTTGATAATGGCTTGGACAGCCAAAATAGTAAAATAAATGGAAGGGAGCCTGTTTTGATTAACTCTACTGATGCATTAAATAGAGATATTGAAAATGGTGATATTGTTCTGTTATATAATGCTCGTGGCAAAGTTTTGGCTGGAGCAAATATTTCAGACAATGTGATGCCTGGAGTTGTTGTTTTATCAACTGGTGCATGGTTTGATCCAGATTATGATTTAAACATTGAGAGACATGGAAATCCTAATGCACTTACTAAAGATATTGGAACATCGTCTTTAGGCCAAGGGCCAACATGTCATACAACTTTGGTGGAATTGAAAAAAGCAAATAAAAAGGAAATTATGGACGTTAGTATATTTAAAAGTCCAGAAAACCTAAAATAATTAAACTCGCATACTAATTAAACACATCCTATGGAAAATATTATAAAGTTTGAAAATGTTTCAAAATCTTTTGGTGATTTACAGGTTTTAAATAATTTAAATTTAGAAGTTAAAGATGGAGAAAAATTAGCTCTGATTGGACCCAGTGGTTCTGGAAAAACAACAATTTTAAGAATTCTAATGACCCTAGAAACCATCGATGATGGTTTTGTATCAGTTAATGACGAATATTTGTGGCACGAAAAAAGTGATGGAAAAATTATTCCTGCTTCTGAAAATCATTTACACAAGATGCGAGATCATATCGGTATGGTCTTCCAACAATTCAACTTGTTTCCACATTTAACTGCGATTGAAAATGTAAAGCAGCCACAAACTCTAATAAAAAAGAAAACCGAAGCAGAGGCTAAGGAAAAGGCAGAAGAATTATTTAATTTGGTTGGTTTAGGTGACAAGATTAATCACTATCCTCATCAATTATCAGGTGGTCAACAGCAACGCGTAGCAATTGCAAGAGCACTTGCTATGGATCCTAAAATTATGTTGTTTGATGAAGTTACATCAGCTTTAGATCCTGAACTTGTTGATGAAGTATTAACTGTTCTTCGTAAATTAGCATCGGATTCTGACACAACGATGCTAACTGTTACCCACGAAATGAATTTTGCTCGAGAGTTTGCTGACAGGGTATTGTTTTTTGATGGTGGTCAGATTGTAGAGTCAGGCGCTCCTGATGATATTTTTTCAGATCCTAAAGAGAGACGAACTAAAGAATTTTTGAAGAAATTTATAAACCATGTTAATTAACTGGAATAGATAAATTTTCTTTCACTCTATTCATCACTACCATTGACTTAAAGTGATTTATATTTGGATCATCTAAAAAATATTTTTTTGTAAAATCCTCATAGTCACCCATCTCTTCAAAGGTCATTAGTAATACGTAATCATAATCACCTGTCACGTAATAACACTGCATAACTTCAGGGGCATCTAACATAGTTTTTTTAAAATGTTTATCGTGCTCAGTACTTTCAATATTACTAAGCACCTGAACAATAATAGTTATTTTTCTATTTAATTTATTTCTATCAAGGATTGAAACATCTTTTTTAATGATTCCAGATTTGCGCATTGAATTTAATCTTCTCTGACATGCTGAAGATGAAAGCCCTACCTCTTTTGCTAATTTTTCAGAGGTCACTCTATTATTAATCTGAACAATTTTTAAAATTTTTATATCAAAACTATCTAAATTTTTCATATCTTCTATTATCACATAAATTATTTATTTAATCATAATTTTTGCATAAATTATGCAAATTATGTGTAATTTAAATATTTCTGCTCTTTGCGTTAATGTTAAACTTTATTTTACAATTAATAAAAAAAGGAGAAAGTTGTGAAAAAAATTTTTACGTTATTTACCTGTTTTTTTCTTGTATTAGGCTTCGCCCAAACATCGTCTGCAGAATCTGATACATTAAAAAGACTTAAGAAACAAGGTTATGCAACAGTTGCTGTTGCTAATGAACCTCCCTATAGTGATATCAAATCTGATGGATATGTCACTGGTGCTGCGCCAGATGTAGCTCGTGCTGTACTTACAGTATTAGGTGTTCCAGACCTTAAAGCTGAAGTTATTATGTATGGCGCTATGATTCCAGCTCTTCAAGCAAGAAGAGTAGATATGGCAACTTCAGGTCTTTACATTAAGCCTGGCAGATGTGAGTCTATTATTTATTCTGAGCCTGATCTTTGTGGTGCGGAAGCTTTCGCTGTCCCAGCGGGTAATCCAAATAATCTTTTAACTTATGAAGATATAGCAGCTAACCCTGCTTTAAAGATGACTACTTGTGCTGGTTGCGCTGAAGAGAAGTATGCCTTAGAGCGCGGTGTGAGTGCTGACCAAATTATCTATTTCGATGCGCCTCCGAGTGGTATTAAGATGCTTCAACAAGGAAGAGTTGATGTATTTGCTCTATCTGGTCTAGGTACAGCAGATCTTCTAAATAAGACTAATGATCCAAACCTTGAATTAGTAATGCCAGTCACAGGTGTTCCAATGGGATGTGCTGGTGCAGCTTTCAATAAGGATGATTTAGAGTTTAGGTCTGAATACAATATGGCCTTAGCTAAGTTAAAAGCTACTGGTGAATTTGCAGCTATTATTGAGCCTTATGGTTTCTCAGCTGCTGCAACAGCATCAAAGTCATACTTAACTCAGTGTCCTGATGGAATGTAAATTTATTTGTTAATTGAATCTACCCTGTTAAACTTACAGGAGATTTTTATAATATTTTTACCTAATCTGCCCTGTAATATTTACAGGGCAGATTTTTTTAGAGTTTTTCTATGAATGAAGTCCTAGAGTTCTATCCAATCCTTATTAAAGGAACCATTACAACGGTTCAGTTAACCGTATTAGGAGCAATACTTGCTCTTATAGTGTCGTTTATTGTTGGAATTGCAAGAATTTCAAGTTTTGCTCCAATTCGAGTAATTGCAATTATTTATTTAGAATTCTTTCGAGGAAGTTCTGCTCTCGTTCAAATGTTTTTTATTTACTTTGTTTTGCCAATGTGGGGCATTTATTTTGACGCAATTACTGCTGGAGTAGTAGCCTGTGGTCTTAACGTTGGTGCTTATGGATCAGAGGTTGTAAGAGGAGCCATAATTGCAGTTAGCAAAGAGCAGCATGAGGCATGCAAAGCTTTAAATTATTCTAGCTTAAAAAAATATAGATACGTCATTATCCCTCAAGCAATTCCAATCATGATTCCTACGTTTGGAAATTTACTTATTGAGCTTTTAAAATTGACTGCGGTTGCGTCACTTATTACAATCTCAGACCTTACATTTATGGCTCAAATAATCAGGGTTCAGACTGCATTAACATTAGAGCCATTTTTACTCATACTCGTTATTTATTTTATTATTGCTACGGTTTTAGTGCAGATAGTCGATCTAATTGCTAAAAAGTTTTCTAAAGGTAGAAATATTATGACTGCAGGAGACAAATAACATGGAGTGGAACTGGGATCATGCATTTGCTGTTTTACCTCAACTAGCAGAAGGTTTAGTAGTCACTATTCAGGCCACTATTGTTGCTTCATTACTTGCTTATGTATTAGGATTGGGGATTGCTATTCTAAAAATGTCGAAAAGCAATCTGACAAGGGTATCAATATATTGGGTTACTGAGTTTGTTAGAAGAACACCAATCTTAGTTCAACTCTATGTTGTATTTTACGTTCTACCTGACTTTGGAATATTCTTAGAGGCTTTCACATGTGGTGTAATTGTATTAGGTATTCACTTTAGTACCTATACCTCAGAAGTCTTTAGAGCTGGGATTGACAATGTCCCTAAGGGTCAGTGGGAGGCTGCTAAGTCGCTTAACTATAATCCACTTCAAACATGGAAAAATGTTATCTTGCCTCAAGCCATACCTCCAATGATTCCTCCCCTTGCAAACTATCTAATTACCATGTTTAAGGAAACACCATTATTAGCAGCAATTACAGTAGTTGAATTATTTAGAGCGGCAGACCAGTATAGTAACAGTCATTACACTTATCTAGAGCCAATGACCTTGGTTGGAGTATTTTTCTTGATTGTCTCAATCCCTTCAGCAATGTTGGCAATGAAACTTGAAAAGAAGTATAAACAGGCAAAGACGGCATAAATCAATTTATTGATTTTACCAAGCTGGCCCTAGAATCTTTAAAGCATTCTAAACATTTTAATATGGTCAATACCGGCCTCTTCATATATCTCTCCCTCACACACAAAGTCAAGATCTAAATAAAAACTATGGGCATGCCATTGAGATGATAGCCAAAGCTTTTTGAGGCTATTTTCAAGAGCCCATTTGATGAGCTCTTGCATTACAGATTTACCAATTCCCAGTCCACGATACTTTTTAAGAACAGCAACCCTTCCAATGTGTCCATCACTTAGTATCCTTCCAGTTCCAATTGGTTCATCATTATTATAAATCAGCACATGTTTTGCCTCATCATCTAAACCATCAATTTCAAGTTCCTCTGGGACATTTTGCTCATCAACAAAGACTTCAAACCTTATTTTACAAATCTCTTTTTCATTATTCTTATAATTGCAAATTTTAGATTCAATATTCATATTAATTTTTTAATTATTAAGATACAAAAAATAAGTTTATTGCCAGAGCAAAATATACCAATGCGGCTAGCTTATTAATATTATTTCCAACTGACTTTGATTTTTTAAGAAATCTCTCAAGAAAGCTTCCAAGAAATGCAATGGATGTGAAAACACATAACGCACTCATAATAAATAAAAACCCAAGTGTCAAGATTTGAATAGTAAAACTATCCCTATTTACTTCAACAAATTGGGGTAAGAAAACCAAAAAGAAAAGAGCAACTTTTGGGTTAGTCAGGTTCATGATTATGCCTGTAATATAATAGGATTGGTTGGTACTTTTTTCTTTACTTTCACCAAGGACCAGCTCCTCATTTTTAAGAGACAAACAACCTAAATAAACAAGGTAGCACGCGCCCAAGATCTTTAAACCATTAAATGCAAGAGCACTAGTTTGGAAAATAACGCTTACTCCAATAGCTACCAATAGAGTATGTCCTACTAAACCAGTACATAATCCAAGAGTTATAAAAAAACCGACCCTCCAACCTTTAAGTGCTGACTGAGTCATAACAAAAATATTATCTGGGCCAGGCACAAAGCTTAATACAACTGAAGCCGCTACAAAAGCAATGACTACCTCTAGATTTAAGACGTCAAACATTAATTAATCTCATAATTATTTAAGTAAACACTTCAGAAGGATTTTTATAGGCTTTGAATTCAAGTGCGTTACCAGAAAAGTCTTCAAAAAACATAGTCACTTGTTCTCCAGCTAATCCTTTAAAGCGCAATGTAGGGCTAATAATAAATTTCATCCCTTTGGATTGAAGTTTAGATGACAAGTCATGGAAACTATGCCAATCCAAAACACACCCAAAGTGAGGCATTGGAACTGAAACTTTGTCTACCATTGAGCTTGTTTTAGCCCTATAACCTGACTCACCAACATGCAATGAAAGCTGATGACCAAAAAAATTAAAGTCGACCCAAGTCTCAGAACTTCTACCCTCTTTACAACCTAAAAGCTCCCCATAGAACTGTCTTGCAGAATCAAGATCACTCACTGTATATGCTAAATGAAAGATGCCCATATCAATATATTAATCAGGTAGTGCCCATCACTAAACCAACAAGAATTAATGTGGCGCCAGTCACTCTATTTTGCCATAATATTTTTTTTGGATCTGACAGTAAGGTTTTAGATACCTCAGCAAGGGTTACGTATCCTGTCATTACAAGCAAATCTATTACAATGAGTGTTGAGATAAATATTAAGCATGTAGATAACCTAAGCGCTGTAAGATCAATAAATAAAGGGATTAAAGCGAGAAAAAAAACAGTTCCCTTAATATTTGTTAGGTTAACAAAGAAGCCTTGAAAAAGAGCCTTTAAAGGACTAAAGGCACTCTTTAATTGATTTTGTGTAGTAGCTATTTGTTCTATTTTTTTAAGCCATTGCATAAGACCTAGAATAATCAAATAACTCATTCCAAGAATTTTTATCACAATGAAAACAGAGGGGAACTGATCAATCAGAATCCCTAAACCAAACAACAAAAAAATAATCTGGCTCATTAAACCAAGCTGTAAACCAACAACAGAAATGAGAGCCCTCTTAAAGCCATTTTGTGTTCCCTGACTAATTGAAAATATGGCTCCAGGCCCTGGAGAAATACTGATAAATAGTGCCGAAGCCAATAAACCTAACCAAACTGTTAATTCCATAATTTGTATGCTTTTAAATTGAATTATTCATTTTCGTCATGGCAATTCCAACAATATTCAAATGCTTCGTCATTCTCCTCCTTGCAATTTTTACACTCCCAGGTGGATTGTTTTGTTTCAAAAGATATAAATTCAATAACTTTTTTGGCACTATCAAAATCATCATCTTTGAGCAACCAAACCTCGGGCCAAGTATCAAAGGGTGCTAACCCTCCTGAAGCACTAGAAGCAAATTCATTATTGAGAGTGACATCAAAACCATGATTAATAAGAACATTTCTTATGTTAAGAGCCATAATTCGATTTTCATGGGTATAAATAAGCTTCATTGTTCATTGATAACTTTCTAGATAAATAAAGCAGCGAGACCTAAAAATGCGACAAACCCAATTACATCGGTAATGGTTGTCAAAATAACACCGCCAGCAAGCGCAGGATCAATTTTTAGTCTGGAGAGAAGCAGTGGTAAAAAAGCGCCTGAAAAAGCTGCAACAATCAAATTTGTGATAATTGCAAGCGCAATGATTAGACTTAAGAGTATGTCAGCAAACCAATAATAAGTAATAAGAGCAATGACTATAGACCAGATAATCCCATTTAATCCGCTGACAGCAACCTCTTTGTTAATTAAAGCCTTAATATTTGCAGTGGTAACCTTTCCAGTTGCAATACCTCGAGTCACAATGATTAAAGTTTGCGTTCCTGCAATACCCCCCATACTTGCAACTACGGGCATTAAGATTGCAAGCGCAATTTTCTGTTGTAATGTTGCTTCAAAAAGGCCAATAAAATAGACAGCTATAAAAGCAGTGACTAGGTTAACCCCAAGCCAAACGCTCCTTCTTTTTGAGCTGTGAATGATTGGTGCAAATACGTCCTCATCCTCATCCAA
>Ga0257115_1001078_pt1 | contig 19767 bp, 21 predicted proteins | sample SI112_100mmetaG_FD_194465 | JGI IMG/M metagenome (GOLD analysis project Ga0257115, IMG submission 194465) | Marine microbial communities from Saanich Inlet, British Columbia, Canada - SI112_100m | ecosystem: Environmental > Aquatic > Marine > Inlet | place: Canada: British Columbia | collected...
GTTGATGTAAATGAAGTTAATAAAAACGTTGAACAACAAAAAAAAAAAAAAAAAAAAAAAAAAAAAAAACAAAAAATTATAAAAAAAAAAAAAAAAAAAAAAAAAAAAAAAAAAAAAAAAAAAAAATAAATAGATTGGTAAGTCTAAAGTTTAATAATAAAGAAATCAAAAAGGAATACTATCATTTATATAAAAATTTATGAAAAAACAAAATTTTATCGTTATCTCAACACTTGACTGGAAAGCTAATTGGCAAATACCACATGAATTAGTTAACTCTCTATTAAAGAATAATAATAGAGTTCTTTATGTTGAAAATACAGGTGTTAGATCATTTATGTTAAAAGATTTAAATAGAATATTCAAAAGAGGTTATAATTTTTTCAACAGTGCAAAAGGGTTTAAAAATGAGTCTAAAAATTTTTCATTATTTTCTCCTGTAATATTTCCATATCCATATAGCAAACTTGCTTTATATTTTAATAAATTTATTTATGTTAACAATATAAAAAAGTGGATTGAAATTAATGATCTAGAGGATGCAATTCTAATATGTTTTTTGCCCTCACCAATAAATATTGAGTTAATCAAACATATTAATTTTAAAAAAATAATTTATTATTGCCTTGATAATTTAAGTAAAGGATATTTAGACTCATCAAGAATAAAAAATTTTGAAAAAGAGTTTTTAAAGCTTTCCGATGTTAATTTTTTTACATCAGAAAATTTACTTAAAAAGAATTATATACCTAATAAGTCTTTATTACTTCCTGCGGGAGTTAAACTTGAAAATTTTAAAAAAAATAGAAAGATAAAAAAAATAAAAAGAGTAATTGGTTATATTGGCGCTGTCAGTGATGTTTTTGATCAAGAATTAATGATTGAAATAGCAAAAGAATTTAAAGCATTTCAAATTATTATCGTTGGACCAGTAGTTACTAATATAGATAAATTAATTAAATATGAAAATATTAAATTTATAAAACAAGTTGATCATAAATTTTTACAAAATTATATGATTAATTTTGATGTAGGAATTATACCATATAAAATTAACAGTTTTACTCAAAGTGTTTATCCATGTAAATTAAATGAATACCTTGCACTTGGACTGCCTGTGGTCACAACAAATTTAAGTGAATTAAAAAAAAAAAATGTATTTAAATCAGATACCTTTTCTATTGCAAAAACTCATACAGATTTTATTAAAAAAATTAAAAAAGAATTAAAAAATGATAATATTGATAAAATTAAAAGAAGAAAAAATTATGCATTAGATAATTCATGGAATAGTAGATATCAAAAATTTAACGCTTCAATTAATTCCATAATTAAGTCAGAAATTAAAGATAATTCATGGAAAGATTTATTCATTGATCAGATTAATCTTTTCAAAAAAAAAACGTATATTTTTCTAAGCACAACAGTCTTTGCTTACTTGTTAATATTCCATTCATCATTAATTTGGTATGCAGGAGATTACTTGAGATATTTTGAAAAAATTGAAAAAAGTGATTCTTTAGTAGTATTTAGTGGTGATGGAAAAAACTCTTATATAAATAATTCATATCAAGAAAGAGTTTTAGATGCGATAAAATATCATAAATTAAAATTTTATAAAAATATATATCTATCCTCTGGAAAAGAACAAACTATTCCAGAGACAATAATAATAAAATCTTTACTTGAGAACTATGGTATTAAAAAAGAACAAATAACCATTCAAAAAAAATATCCTTCTAATACGGCTGAAAATATAGCCTATGTTTACAAAGAGTTAAAAAAAAATAATGTTACTAAAACTCTATTTCTCACTTCTCCCTTTCACAGTAGAAGATCAATGTTAATTTGGAAAAAATATAAAGATATAAAAGTAATACCTATAAAGTCTACAAGAGATAATTTCAAAAATCAAAAATACAATCTTAAATTAAAAAGTTTAAAAGTCATTGTCTATGAATATTTATCCATACTATATAATTATTTGAAAGGAAATATTCTTTGAAAATACTATTTATTTCAAACTCATTTTGGAACTTATATAACTTCAGAAAAAATTTAATTTTAACATCATCAAAAAAAAATAAAGTTTTTCTTATCGGTAATAAAGATGCATATCAAAAAAAATTTAAAAAAAAAAATATAAATTTTTTTGTAACTTCTGTTTATAAAAATAATTTGTCAGTATTAAATGATTTTAAGTATTTGTTTTCTATTTTAAAATACATAAAAAAAATAAAACCAAATAATATCATTTCATTTACAATAAAACCTAATTTAGTATCTTTAATTATTTCAAAAATATTATCTATACCAACTATAGTTACTATATCAGGACTTGGAACTCTGTTTTTACGCCATAATTTATTGTTTAAATGTTATTTAATTATATTAAAATTTTTGATTAACAAAAAAGTTATAATTTTTTTTCACAATAAATCAGATCAATTAATTTTTAGAAATAATGATTTACTAAAAAAAGCACTAAATTCAAAAATAGTTTTTGGATCAGGTATTGACTTTAAAAAATTTAAATATTCAAAAAAAAATTTCAATAAAAATAATTTTGTTTTTATTGGAAGATTGATAAAAGAGAAAGGTATTGATGAGTTACTCGCCGTCATACCTGAGATAAAAAAAAAAAATCCAAGTGTAAAATTTAAGATTATAGGTGAAATTGATATAAAAAACCCAAGAACAATTGATCAAAATACACTGTATTCACTGGTTAAGAAAGGACATTTAGAATATTCAGGTTTTAAAAATGATCTACAAAAAGATTATCAAAAAGCTACTTGCTTAATCTTACCATCATACAGAGAAGGATTGTCAAAAACTTTAATGGAAGGAATGACAACAGGTCTTCCAATTATTACAACAAATGTACCTGGATGTGAAGATTTAGTTAAAAAATCAAACGCAGGACTTATCGTTAAGGTAAAAAATAGATCTTCTTTAAAAAATCAAATTCAAAAATTTATTAATTTTTCTGTATCAAAAAAAAAAGTAATGAGTATTAATGCTTATAATTTTGCAAAAGAAAATTTTGATGAAAAGATAATTATTAAAAAATATTTGAATGGATTTAAGTAAATTAAAAATTAGTGTTATAGGTCTAGGTTATGTTGGTTTACCTCTGGCTACGGCTTTATCTAAAAATTTTAAAGTTTTAGGATTTGATAAGTCAAAAAAAAAAATTAATGAACTCCTAAATGGAAAAGATTCTACAAATCAATTAAGCACTAAAGTAATTTCCAATAAAAACATTAGATATTCAAATAACCCAAAATTTATAAGAGATAGTAAAGTTATAATTGTTACTGTGCCCACACCTGTTGATAAAAAGAATAGACCAGACATTTCTCTGATTAAAAATGCTTGTAAGATTATTGGTTTAAATTTATCTAAAAATTCAATCGTTGTATTTGAGTCAACAGTTTATCCAGGTTTGACAGAAGAGGTTTGTGTTAAAGAATTAGAAAAATATTCTAATTTAAAATGGAAAAATGATTTTAATATAGGCTACTCACCTGAAAGAATTAACCCTGGAGATAAAATTCATAATCTACAAAATATCGTAAAAGTTATATCTGCAGATGATAAAAAAACTCAAAATATTTTAAAAAAGATATATAAAAAAATTATCAAAAAAGTTTACCTCGCACCATCAATTAAAGTAGCAGAGGCAGCCAAGATTATAGAAAATACACAGAGAGATATTAATATTGCATTTATGAACGAGCTATCAATTATATTTTCAAGATTAAATATTAATATATATGATGTTCTTCAGGCAGCTGGAACTAAATGGAATTTTTTAAAATTTGAACCTGGTTTAGTTGGGGGACACTGTATTGGAGTTGATCCATATTATCTTACTTATAAGGCAAAAAAAATTGGCTATTCTCCAAAAATAATTTTATCCGGTAGAAACTTAAATGATAACATGACTAAGTATTTGTATTTAAAATATATTAAATTATTAAAAGAAAAATTAAATAAACAAAAAAAAATTAATGTTTTATTATTAGGTATTACTTTTAAAGAAAATTGTAACGATTTTAGAAATAGTAAACCTGTTGAATTTTATAGACTCTTATCAAATTCTAAAAACATAAGCGTAGATGTTCATGATCCACATGTAAACAAAAGAGAAATAAAGAGTGAATACAACATTAAAGTTATAAAAAAACCAATAGCTAAAAAGTATGACTCAGTAGTATTATTAGTAAAGCATAATGAATATAAGAAATTAAAATACAGTAATCTAAAAAAATATTGTAAAGAAGTTTTTTTTGTATTTGATATAAAAAATTTATTTAATAAAAAATTAAAAAAAAAGAATATTATTACCATATGAAAAATAAAATAATTTTTGTTGCAGAAATTGGAATGAATGCCGATGGTGTATTTGCTGATAATGAAAAACTTATAAAAGCAGCCAGTTATGCAGGTGCAAGTATTGCTAAATTTCAATTAGGATGGAGAGATGATAAATCCGATATTAACTTTTTAGACCATAAAAGAGTAAAGAAAATTTTTGATTGGGGCAAGAAATATAATATAGAAATTATGTTTTCAATAATTAAGCCATATGCATTTGATATTATAAAAAAATTTAAAGTTAAAAGATTTAAAATAGCCTCTAGAACTGTAATAGAATATCCAAAGCTAGTTAAAAAAGTTTTAAATGAAAAAAAAGAAACTTTTATTTCACTAGGATGGTGGAAAAAAAATAATTTTCCTTTTAAAAATAAAAATGCAAAATATTTATTTTGTGTTTCAAATTATCCTACGCAGCACATTGATTTAAAAAAAATGCCAAAAAAATTTAATAATTATTTTGGTTATAGTGATCATGTAGTTGGCTTGGAAGCTTGTTTTTTAGCAATAAGTCGAGGGGCTAATTTAATAGAGAAACATTTTACATTAAATAAAGACTCTAAAGTTATTAGAGATCATGCTTTAAGTGCAACACCAGAAGAATTTAAAATTCTTGTTGAACATGGACAAAAAATATATCAACTGAATAATGAAATCAGTTAAAAGGTTTAAAAAATCAGTAGTATTTTTTTTACCCAGATATCACACAAATCTTGTGGGAATCACAGAATATTTTTTAAAAAAGAAAATTGATATTAAGATATTATCTACTGAAAAAAAAAAAATAGAAAATTATTTATTCTCAAAACCTGTATTGATTCCAAAAATAAATATTAATATTTTTTTTTTTAAATTTTATTTTTTAAATTTATTTAAAATTAAAAAATTATTAAAAAAAAATAAATTTGATTTAGCTATAATTAGGTTACACAACTTTAATTTTGACATTTTTCTTCCTATATTTTTAAAATTTTTCACAGACGTAAAATTTGTATTTTATAGTCAAGTTGATTTAAATTATTATTTAAAATTAAATTTACTTAAACGTATTAAATATTTTTTTTTTCTTAATTTTTTTAATTCAAAAATAGTTACGCCTGTGTTCAATATAAATAGAATAAAAATTAATAAATATTTCATTCCATTTCCATTTTTATTAAAAATGAAAAAACAAGTAATTCTTAGAACTAAATATATTAAAATTCTTACAATAGGTAAATTTCAAGAAAGAAAAAATCTTTTACTTTTAATAAAAGTTTTAGAAAAAATAAAAATAAATTATAAGCTTATTATTATTGGAGAAAAATCAGATAACGCTCATAATTTCACATTTATGAATATTAAAAATTACATTGGTAAAAAAAAATTAGACAAAAAAATTGATATAAAATTTAATATTGATCATAATAAAATTAATAAATTTTATAATTGGTGTGATTTTTTTGTATTACCCTCAACAAAAGAACCTGCTTCAATATCACCGCTTGAAGCGTTAAGTTTTAGAAAGGCAGTTATTTGTAGCGATAATAATGGTATTAGATATTATATAAAAGATGGTGTTAATGGCTATATCTTTAGAGATAATGATTTCAAATCATTAAAAAAAAAAATTATCAAAATGTTTTTAAGTTATAAAAAAATTAACTTAAAATTAAAAGTACATAAGAGTATTTTTTTAAACGAAAATTTACTTAAGAAAATTAGTAAAAAACAAAGTGAATTTAAATATGATTTCTAGTTTTTTTAATTATCAAATATATTTCTTATCTATAATATTAATTATTTATTATAGTTGTTATTTAAAATTAGATTTAATTTCTAAAATTTTTAATTTATATGATTATCCAGACGGTAAAAGAAAATTTCACAAAATTAAGACACCATTACTCGGAGGAGTATTTATATTCTTAGCTATATTCCTGTACTTAATTATTTTACCAAATTTATTTGATTCAAAATATGAATATTTTTATTTTTATTCATATAAATCAATAGTTTCTTTTTTTATGTGTTATTTATCTATTTTTCTTTTAGGCTTTTTAGATGATAAGTATTCAATTTCTCCCGATAAAAAATTAATATTTCTTTTTATAATTTGTTATGTTTATGTAATAAGTGATAACACAGTTAGAATTAATGACTTAAGATTAGATTTTTTAAATCTTGACATAAAAATCGATAAATTTTCTCCTATTTTTACATGTATTGTGATTGTATCTTTTTTAATGTTATCAAATATGTTTGACGGGATTAATGGTCAATCATCACTTTTTTTTCTTTTTTTAATAATCACCCTGGGACTAAACAATCACCATATTTTAAATTTTTTAATTTTTTTAGTATTGTTAATATTTATTTTCTTAATTTATAATATTAGATCAAAAATTTTTTTAGGTGACAATGGTATATTCGTACTAGGTTTTATAATTTCAATTTTATATTTAAAAACTTATAATATTTATGGAAATTTAAATTTTGACCAATTAATTTTGTTATCATTAATACCATTAGTTGATATGATAAGAGTTTCAACATCTAGAATTTTCAAAGGTAAAAATCCAATGCAACCAGATGCAACTCACATTCATCATTTAATTAAGGGTACAAAAAGTAAATTATTCAAAATTAATATTTTAACTATTTCTCCCATTATTTTGTATTCTCTTTTTGGAAACTTTGTAATGTCATCAATTTTCTTGTTGTTAATATATGCTTACTTTCTTTTTAATAAGGTTAATAAATGAAGTATTGTATTAGTTGTCTGGAGCCAGATACAAGACCTAGGACAAAATTCAATAGTAAGGGATTATGTTCTGCATGTTCATATAAAAAAGATCATATTAATTTATCTGAAAAGAGTAGGATTGAATTGTTAAAAAAAATTTTAATAAAATTTAAAAGTCACAAAAAATACGATTGCATTATTGGAGTTAGTGGTGGCAAAGATAGTACAAGACAAGCTTTATGGCTAAGAGATAAATTTAAAATTAATCCTTTATTAGTCTGCTGTACGTATCCGCCAGACCAAATTACAACTGCAGGGCATGAAAATTTGTCTAATTTAATTTCCTTAGGTTTTGATGTAATTGTATCTGGTCCATCGCCCAAATTGTGGAAAAAAGTTTTAAGAGAGGGTTTTTTTAAGGGAAACTATTTAAAAGGACCAGAAATTGCTTTATTTTCTTCAGTACCTCAATTAGCAATTAAATACGGAATTAGGTTGATTATTTGGGGAGAAAGCCCTGGATACATTTGGAATAACGAAAAAGTTAAAAGAAAACTACCATACGATGGTAATTCTCTTAAATATTCAAATACTATATCTGGCTGTGATTTAAGTTGGTCTCAAGTTCTATCTCAAAATAAAAAAAAAATTTCACCATATATTTATCCATCTGATAAAGAATTTAAAAAAAACAATATCCAAATTATTTTTTTAGAATATTTTTCCAATAACTGGTCAGTAATAAATAATGCAAAAATATCTTCTGCATATGGATTAAAGATAAGACAAGACAAGGTAAAAAATACTGGAGATTTATATGGTGTAATGGCATTGGATGATGATTGGGTAACTCTAAATCAAATGATTAAATATTTAAAATTTGGCTTTGGAAGAGTTTCAGATTATTTAAATTACGAAATAAGAGCTGGTAAAATAAAAAGAAATGATGCAAAAAAAATTATTAAGAAATACGACGGTAAATGTAATAAGAAATATATAAAATCATTCTGTAAATATATTGAAATATCTGAAAAAGACTTTTGGAAACAAATTGACAAAATTGTAAACAAAAATTTATTTTATAAATCTAATCAAGGTAAATATGTGCCAAAATTTAAAGTAGGAGAAAGTAATTGAGTAAAAATATTAAAATTTTAAGATATGGATCAGCAAATTGTGGATCAATTATAAATATGTTCAATTCTTTAAATCAAAACATTGAAATAACAGAAAATTACAATGATATTAAAGGCTGTGATTTATTAGTCTTACCAGGAGTGGGCACATTTCCAAATGCAATTAATTTTCTTAAAAAAAAAAAAATTTTTGAAAAATTAAAAAAAAATATTTTATCTGGTCAACCAACACTTGGAATATGTTTGGGGATGCAGTTATTAGCAAATAGCTCATCAGAATTAGGCTTTAATAAAGGATTAAATATTATATCTGGAAATGTAAAAAAAATTCCAAATACTCAAAGTAACATAGGATGGAATGATGTTTTTAGTGTAGATAAAAAAAAAATTGGATGTTTTTATTATCAACATAGTTATTATTTAGAAACAAAAAATAATAAGACAATTAAAGCTTTTTCTAATTCAAATAAAATTGAAATACCCGCTGTAATACAGCAAAAAAATATAATGGGTCTTCAGTTTCATCCAGAAAGAAGTCAAAAAGACGGATATTTATTTTTAGAAAATTTTATAAAAAATATTTAAGATGAAAAAAAGAATTATAGCAGGTCTTACAATAAAAGATAATTTAGTTGTTCAATCTATTTCATATGAAAAATATCTTCCTTTAGGTAAATTAGAATACTTTGTAAAAAATTTAAACAGATGGTGTGTGGATGAAATTCTTATTAGAGATATTGATGCATACAAGAGTAATAAAGCACCAAATTTTCAAATAATAGAAACAATAAAAAAACTATCTTATAATACTCCTCTAATTTATGGTGGAGGTATTTTAAATTCGAGATTTGCTGATAAATTATTTGATTACGGCGTAGATAGAATCTTATTAGAAAGCATTTTCTTTGAAAATAAAAAAGAGTATGAATCCATAATAAATTCTGTTGGTGCCCAATCAGTTGTTTTATCTCTATCTTTAAATAATGGAAAATTAGTGAATTATAATGATAAAAAAAATGTTAAAAATTCAAATATTTTTATTGATCATGATTTTAGTCCCTCAGAAGTTTTAATTAATGATGTTAAAAATGATGGCTCATATGGCAAGTTTGACGAAAAAAATATCAATATTTTTAAAAATATAAAATCAAAATTAATATGCCATGGTGGATTAACAAATATTAAAACAATTAAAAAAATATTAAATAAAAAAAATGTAAGTGCAATTTGTATTTCAAATTTCTTAAATTTTAAAGAGCATCAATATCAACATATTAAAAAAAATTTAAATTTAAATTCTTTAAGAAAGGAAATATATGAAAATTAATTTTACCTTTTGCAAAAGATGTCTATATAGTTCAAATCATCCACTTGGATTAATATTAGATAGCGATGGTATTTGCTCAGGCTGCAGAATACATGAAGAGAAAGATAGCTTAGATTGGTCTTATAGATTTGAAAAAATTAAGAATATAATTAAAACTTATAAAAGCAAAAAAAATAATTATGATTGTATAGTTCCAGTTAGTGGTGGACAGGATAGTTATTATATCGTCCATCTAGTAAAAAATATTTTAAAATTAAATCCTTTGTTGGTCTCGTATAATAAATATTTTAATACTGAAATTGGTATTAAAAATCTTTCTAATTTAAGAATAAAATTTGATTGTGACATTGTATTTAAAAATATAAACCCAAAAACTATAAAAAAAATTACTCAATACACATTAGCTGAATTTGGAAATATTTATTGGCCAATACTTGCAGGAACTACAGTGTTTCCTCTTGAAATTTCTGAAAAGTATCAAATACCATTAATCATTTGGGGCGCACATCAAGGCATGGAACAAGTTGGTATGTTTTCCCACTTAGACGAGGTTGAAATGAATAGAAGATATAGACATGAGCACGATCTTTTTGGATTAGAAGCAGAGGACTTAATAAAGATAGATAACAATTTAATTGAAGATGATGTTTGGCAATTTATGTATCCTAGTGACAAAATTATTAATAAGTATGGAATTAGAGGCATATACTTAGGAAATTATTTTAGGTGGGATCCTTATCGTCAACACAAAATGATGGTTAAAATGTATAAATATAAAGGATTAAATTTCGACAGAACGTTTGATATTTATGATTATGTAGATTGTTTTAATTATATGAATCTTCATGATTATCTCAAACTTTGTAAACATGGTTATTCAAAAATTACCGACCATGTTTCAAGAGAAATAAGGCACGGAAGAATTACAAGAAATCAAGGTATTGATTTAGTTCAAAAATATGAACAAAAAAAATTCAAATATAATAATCTTTTTTGTGAGTGGCTTGGTGTAGATAATAGATCACTAAATTTTATACTAGATAGATTCAAAAATAATAAATATTGGTATACTAAAAATTATATAGACTATTCATTTAATGGGTTAAGTAAAAATTTTAAAAAAACTAAAAACTTAGAAAAAAAATATAGTTATTTTAAATTTGATAGGTCTAAATTTAAAGAAACTAAAGACTCTAAATACATTATTTTTGGCAAAGGTCATCCATAGTGGAAAATTATTTTATAAAAAGAAAATTTATAAAAAACGCAGATGGTGCTTTCAAATATGGATTTTTTGAGGCTTTAAGAAATAAACACAAGTTTCCAAATTTTTTTTTACCTGTTAATGATTGGGATCATGGGTGGACTTATTTTAACTCTGATATAATGACAAGCTATAAAGTTAAATTATCTTATAAACTTGGGTTTATTGTTCCTAAAGAAAATTTAAAAAATAATCTCAAGAAATATACAAATAATACAGTTATATCGGATAGTCTTCCATTTTATTATTTTTATAAAAATGTTTTAGGTAATTATATAAATGTAGAAAATAATATAAATAATCAAAATAACTTATTGGTGTTTCCTGCAAAAATACCATTTTCAGGCCAAACTCAAAGTGGAATAAAATTACAAAAAACTTACTTTGATTATATAAAATCTTTGGAAAAAAGTTTTGAAAAAATATTTATTTGTATTCCATATCAAGACTCATTTAATGATGAATATACAAAAATTTTAAAAAAAATAAATTTAAACTATTTTACTGGAGCAAGTCCATCCGACACAAATAGCTATATTAGATTATTGCAAATTTTCTCATTAGCAAAATATTTTACAACTAATATTCTTGGATCAGGCTTAATTTATGCTGGTATTTTAAATAAAAAAATTTCAATTTCAGGACCAATTTATGTTCCGAGTAGAAAGTTGGATGATTTATATATACCAAAAGGCTTTGAGTATTCAATTAATCAACTTGCAGAAGAGTATGAGAGAATTGAAAGCATAGAGTTTATTAAAAATAATTTTAGTAATTTAATTTTATCCGATCCAATATTAGCCAAAGAACATTATGATTGGGCTTTTAATGAAATAGGTGGAAAACATTTCAATTCTACTGAAAAAGCGTGTATTAATCTTGGATTAAATTACAAAAATCAATTTAAAAAGTATTTTAGTAGCCTCATATGAAAGTAATAAAAGAATTCCTTAACTACAGCAAAAATATTGATGCTAATAGTTATGCCAATCAAGTACATGTTGAGAGTGAATTAATTTTAAACAAAATAATAAATCAAAAAAATATTGTCAACTTTAGAAATAATCATCTATCTTATTATTCTGGTGCTTTATCTCATCCAGATCAATTCCCAGGATACTGGTTTAGTCGAGGTATATTAAGAAATTATTTTTCCTCGTTAAGATTTCTAATATCTAAAAAGAAAAAGCTTAAAAATTTTATAAAAAAACAAAATTTAAAATTTTATGATATGGAGGAAAACAACATTGGCAATCCAATTATCTATAAATTTTTATTCTTTAAAGAAACAGGAACAAATATTACAAACTGTTTTTATTATAGTTTATTTAAAAAATATTTTGATTTAGTAAAACCAAAGAAAATTGTTGAAATAGGAGGAGGATTTGGAAAACTTGGTTCTATTATTTTAGATAAAAATCCTGGAATTAAATATAGTCTAATAGAACTTCCATCCACATCATTAACTTCATTCTATTATTTAAGTGAATTTTGTAAATTAAAAAATTTAGAAGATATCTCATTTTTTTTTGATACTAGATCAGAATTTAATCAAAAAAAAGTTTCAATTATAACAAGTGCATATCTTAATAATAAAAAAGATGAAAAAATGCTTAATGATTGTGATTTGTTAATTAATACAGAGTCATTCATGCATATGTCAGAGAATGAAATAGCTTTTTATATAAATCTTATTAAAAAAAATAAAATTAGATACATTCTGTGTATAAATAGGCTTGAGAAAAAAAGAGAAGGAGAAACTGAATTCAGTAAATTGTTCAATGATGAAAATATTAAATTGGTAGAAAAAATAGATTTAGACACTGTTCTGGAGAGTATGTATTTAACATTCTATGAAAATTTTAACTAATTTGATTTTATTTTTATAAATATCTAAAATGATTTTTAATTCCAGCACAGATGAGTTTTTTTTTAAAAAAATACCATCTTTTCTCATAATATTATTACCAATTACTTTAATATCAGGACCATTTTTAAGTGACTTATCTGTAGTCTTAGTTACAATTTTATTTATAACATTTATTATTAAGTATAATAAGTATTATTTATTAAATAATTTATTTACTAAAATTTTTTTAATATTCTGGATATATATATTATTTAATAGTTTAATAATTAATTTTGATTTAACATCTTTAAAAATATCATTTTTTTATTTTAGATTTCTTTTTTTGTCTTTGGCAATTTCTTATCTTCTTGAAATAAATGAGAAGCTACTAAAGGCTCTTTTTTTTTCATTTTTATTATGCTTTATTTCATTAATATTTGATGGTTTTTTTCAATATTTTTTTGGACAAAATATTTTTGGTATGAAAATTGCTTATGTACCAAGAGTTAGTAGTTTTTTTGGAGATGAGTTAATTTTAGGTAGCTATTTGAGTAGATTGTTTCCAATATTTTTTGGATTAACTATTTTTCTTTACAAAAAAGATTTAAGAAAAATTATATTAATTTCATCTATTTTTATTTTATTAGAAGGATTAGTTTTTATAAGTGGGGAAAGAGTTGCTTTTTTTTATATTAATTTATCTGCATTCTTTATAATAATATTAATAGACAAGTTTAAATTATTGAGATTTGTTACCTTACTACTTTCTTTTTTATTGATCTTTATTATTATTAATTTTAATGACTCAGCAAAAACAAGAGTTATTGATTTAACGGTAGAGCAATTGGGTTTTGCAAAAAAAGATACAAAAAAATATATTTTCTCTGAAGAACATCAGGATATTTACATGACTGCGATTAACATGTTTAAAGATAAACCTTTTTTTGGTGTTGGTATAAAAAATTTTAAAAATAAGTGTAGTGACAAGAAGTATATTTCAGGAAATTACCCATGTAGTACTCATCCTCATAATATTTATGTTCAGTTACTTTCCGAAACAGGATTTTTTGGTTTTATTATTCTTTTTATTTTATTTATCTTCATTTGTATTAGATTGATTAAACATTTTTTTTATCAATTAAAAAGAAAAACCTATTTTTCTGATTTTCAAATTTGCATATTATCTGCAATATTCATAACAATTTGGCCTATAGCTCCAAATGGTAATTTGTTCAATAATTGGTTAAGTATTATATATTATTTGCCTGTTGGAATTTTTTTATGGACCTTAAAATTAGAAAAAAATTTTAAAAGTAAAATAAATTGATAAATAAAAAAAAATTTAAATAGGAAAGTAATCGAAGACTTTGGAAATGAGTGGTCTAAGTTTGATCAATCATCATTAAAAACTGAAGAATTAAAAAAGATGTTTGATCATTATTTTCATATTTTTCCATTAGAAGAGATTAATAAAAATCATGTTGGTTTTGACCTTGGCTGTGGAAGCGGAAGGTGGGCTAAGTTTATTGCAAATAATGTTCAAAAATTGAACTGCATCGACCCAAGTGAAAATTCAATTAAAGTAGCAAAAAAAAATTTATCTAATTTTAAAAACATTGAATATTTTAATTCTGGGATATCTAACACTTACATAAATCAAAATAGTCAAGATTTTGGATATTGTTTAGGTGTTTTGCATCATACAAATGAAATTGAAGAAGGTATAAATTTTTGTAATAAAATTTTAAAAAAAAATGCACCTTTTTTAATTTACCTTTACTATAATTTTGAAAACAGAGGTAAATTATTTAAATTTATTTGGAAACTTTCTAATATATTGAGATCTGTAGTATGCCAATTACCATTTAAATTTAAAAAAATAATAACAGATATATTGGCATTATTTTTTTATTTACCTATGGCAAGATTAGCATTGTTTTTGAATTTATTAGGATTAGACACACATAAATATCCATTATCATTCTATAAAGATAAAAGCTTTTATACAATGCGAACAGATTCTTTAGACAGATTTGGAACAAAATTAGAAAGAAGATTTTCAAGGAAAGAAATTTTTGAAATGCTCACATCAAACGGTTTTAAGGATGTAAAGTTTAGTGAAAAAGTACCATTTTGGGTGGCAACTTGTAGAAAAATTTAAAATTTCAAACTTTACAATTAATTTTTTAAGAGCTATAAAACCCTGCCTGGTAATTATTGCGAAAGGGCAATACCCGATCCCATTCCGAACTCGGAAGTCAAGCCTTTCTGCGCCAATGGTACTTTGTCTTAAGACATGGAAGAGTAGGACATTGCCAGGCATATCTAAAATGAAAAATCTCATTATTGTAACTGGTGGTGCTGGATTTGTTGGTTCTAATTTAATTAAATCTCTTTTAAAAAAAACAAATAAAAAAATTATTAGTTTAGATAATTATTCATCAGGTAATAAAAAAAATCATATTAAAGATACTAGGGTTAAATACATAAAAACAGAAACTATTGATATTTCAAAACATTTAAACAATGTGAAAAAACGAATTCATTCAATTTTTCATTTTGGAGAATTTGCAAGAATTTATCAAAGCTTTAAAAAATTTGATGAATGTTTTAAATCAAATTCTATAGGTTCAAACGCAGTTTTTAAGTTTTGTTTAGATAATAATATAAAACTAATTTACTCAGCAACTTCAGCCTCACTTGGAAACAAAGGGAATGATAAAAACTTATCTCCTTATGCTTTTACAAAATCTAAAAATCTAGAATTATTAGAAAACTTAAGAAAATGGTTTAATTTAAAATTTGAAGTTATTTATTTCTACAATGTGTATGGACCTGGTCAAATCAAAGTAGGCGATATGGCAACTGTAGTTGGAATTTTTGAAGATCAATATAAAAAAGATAAACCACTAACTATTGTAAAACCTGGAACACAAACCAGACGATTTACTCATATTGATGATACTATTAATACTTGCATTGAGGCATGGAGAAAAAATAAATGCTTACAATATAGTATAAGTCACAAAAAATCTTACTCTATTCAAGATCTTGCTAAAATGTTTAAAACTAAAATAACTTATTTAAAACCAAGATCTGGTGAGCGATATGCATCAGCATTAACAAAAATATCAAATAATCGTAAAATAATTAATAAATATGGAAAAATAGATTTGAAAGATTATGTAACTTCGTTTATTAAAGGTGAAAAATTATGAAAATAAAAAGCTCATTAAAGTCAATTAAAAAAAGAGATCTTAATTCTAAGTTAGTTAGAAGAAGAGGTCGTGTGTACGTTATCAATAAAACTAATCCAAAGTTTAAAGCAAGACAGAAGTAATTTTTATGGATAATGAAAACCATAAAAATACCTGGAACAATTTTACAAAATTTGTGTTGTGGGGAACAGTCGCAGTTATTGGTGTTTTAGTTTTAATGGCAATATTCTTACTATAAGATCAATGTATGAAAATTGCTTCTATTTTAGAAAATCAAAAAATTGAAAAAAGAATAGCAATTACTCCTGAAATTGCAAAAAAATATATATCTCTTGGTTTTGAAGTTTCATTATATGAAAAATATGGAAGTCATCTTGGAATTAAAGATGAAGAGTATAAAGAATTAGGGGTATCAATTTCAAAAGATGAAAAAGAAATCATATCTAGTGCAGATATTATTGTTCAGTTAGGTTTATTAGATGATGACAAAAGTTCTTTATTAAAAGAAAATCAAACATTTATTGGGGTGTTAAACCCATATGACAATAAAGATAAGATAAATGATTTAGTTAAAAAAAATATCAATACTTTTTCACTTGAATTACTTCCAAGAATAACAAGAGCTCAGTCTATGGATATACTATCCTCACAAGCAAACCTTGCAGGTTATAAAGCAGTAGTAGAGTCGTTCGCTCATTTTGAAAAAGCAATTCCAATGATGATGACTGCAGCAGGAACAATACCAGCTGCAAAAGTATTAGTTGTTGGTGCAGGGATTGCAGGACTACAAGCAATTGCAACTGCAAAACGAATGGGTGCAATTGTATTTGCAACAGATGTTAGAATGGCTTCTAAAGAACAGGTTGAAAGTTTAGGGGGAAAATTTTTAACAGTTGAAGGAGCTGAAAATTTAGAAACTTACGGAGGTTATGCTAAAGAAGCATCAGATGATTTTAAAAAGAAGCAAGAAGAATTATTGTCAGAAACATTAAAGAAAATTGACATTGTAATTTGTACAGCTTTAATTCCTGGAAAAAAAGCACCAGTAATTATTAAAGAAGGCATGATTAATAATATGAGCTCAGGTTCAATAATTTATGATTTAGCAGCCATTCAAGGTGGAAATACAGCACACACTAAAGTTGATGAAATTGTAGATAGCAATGGTGTTAAAATAATGGGGGAAAGTAATATTTTAAATAAACTTCCAACTTCAGCATCTAATTTATATGCAAAAAATGTATTTAATTTTGTGTCGAATTTATATGATAAAGAAAATAATAAAATTAATATAAATTTAGAAGACGAGATAATTGAAAAAACGTTAATAAAATAAAATTATGGAAATAGATCCTTTTATATTCAGATTAAGTATTTTTATTCTTTCAATTTTTATTGGATACTATGTGGTTTGGAGCGTAACCCCATCACTTCATACACCTTTAATGTCTGTTACCAATGCTATTTCATCTGTAATAATTGTAGGCGCGATCATTGCAGGTTTGGCAGGAAATTCTGATACTATATTTAACACTTCAAGTATCTTTGGTTTTTTAGCAATATCATTAGCAGCTATTAATATATTTGGTGGTTTTTTAGTAACGCAGAGAATGCTTACAATGTATAAAAAAAAGAAAAAGGATAAATAATGTTATCAGCAAATTTATCAGCCATATTTTATTTGATTTCAGGGGTATTATTCATTTTAGCTTTAAGAGGACTTTCTTCACCTGAAACATCCAGACAAGGAAATTTCTTTGGTATTTTAGGAATGATTATTGCAATTACAGTTACTTTTTTATCCATTGGTAATTTTTCAACTGGATTTGTCGTTGTTTTAATATTTCTTTTAATAGGAGGATTAATAGGCGCTTTTATTGCATATAAAATTCCAATGACTGCAATGCCAGAATTGGTAGCTGGCTTTCATAGTTTGGTTGGGCTCGCAGCTGTATTTGTTGCAATAGCTGCTTTTTTAAATCCAGAAGCTTTTAATTTAGGATCTCCAGGTAACATTAAACTTGGAAGCTTAATTGAAATGTCAATTGGTGCAGTAGTGGGTGCGATAACTTTTTCAGGTTCAATTATTGCTTTTTTAAAACTTCAAGGAATAATGTCAGGTTCACCTATAACTTTTAAAGGACAACATCCGCTAAATGCCTTAATTTTAATTTCAATAATTGTATTAACTTATCTACTTTGCTCTACACAATCTTCTAATTTATTTTGGATATTATTAGCAGTTTCTTTTTTAATTGGTTTTTTATTAATCATTCCAATTGGTGGTGCAGATATGCCGGTAGTGATTTCAATGTTAAATTCTTATTCTGGTTGGGCTGCAGCTGGAATTGGTTTTACTTTAGAAAATACTGCATTAATAATTACAGGTGCATTAGTTGGTTCATCTGGGGCAATTCTTTCTTATATAATGTGCAAAGGAATGAATAGATCTTTCTTTAATGTTATATTAGGTGGATTTGGTGCAACTGAACAAAGTACAGCAGAAAAAAATAAAGAACAAAGACCTGTGAAAAGTGGAAACGCAGATGATGCTGCTTTTTTAATGAAAAACGCATCTTCAGTTATTATTGTTCCTGGTTATGGAATGGCAGTAGCACAAGCACAGCATGCCTTAAGAGAGATGGTAGATACGTTAAAGAAGAACGATATAAAAGTTTCATATGCCATACATCCTGTTGCAGGTAGAATGCCTGGACATATGAATGTATTATTAGCAGAAGCAAATGTTCCATATGATGAAGTATTTGAGCTAGAAGAAATTAACAATGATTTTGCAAATACAGATGTAGCTTTCGTTATAGGTGCTAATGATGTGACTAATCCAGTTGCAAAAACTGATCCTCAAAGCCCAATTTACGGAATGCCAGTATTAGACGTTGAAAAATGTAAATCAGTTTTATTTGTAAAAAGAAGCCTGTCTCCTGGATATGCAGGAATAGATAATGATCTTTTTTATAAAGAAAATACATTGATGTTATTTGCGGATGCTAAAAAAATGACGGAAGATATTACAAAAAACTTATAGATTTGATGAATACAAAAATTTTTTGTGATATTGCTGACTTATCTACTATTAAAAAATTTAATAAATTTAAAATTGTAAAAGGATTTACAACCAATCCAAGCCTGATGAGAAAAGCAGGAGCTAAAGATTATAAATCATACTCAAAACAAATACTTAAAATTTGCAAAAATAAATCTGTTTCTCTAGAAGTTTTTGCTGATGATCTAAAATTAATGATAGAGCAGGGAAAAAAAATTAATAGCTGGGGTAAAAATGTATACGTTAAAGTACCTGTTGTTAATTCAAAAAATAATTTTACTGGAAAAGTAATAAAAGAACTTAATAATAGTAATATTAAATTAAATATCACAGCTGTTTATACAGCCAAACAAACAGAAAAAATTTTAAAAGTTATAAATAAAAAAACAAAAGTAATTATATCTATCTTCGCGGGGAGAGCCGGAGACACTGGAAAAGACCCGCTGCCAGAATTTATAAAAAGCATAAATTTAGCTAAAAAATTTAAAAATGTTGAGATTTTATGGGCAAGTGTAAGAGAACCTTATAATTATTTGCAAGCAAAACAACTGGGTTGTCACATCATTACAATTCCGCCTTCAATTATTGAAAAAATTAAAAAATTTGGAAAGTCATTTGATCAATTAACACAGGAAACTGTAAAAGCTTTTTTAATTGATAGTAAAAAATCTAATTTTAAAATTTAGTCTGGAATTGGTTGCGGGGGACGGATTTGAACCGCCGACCTTCAGGTTATGAGCCTGACGAGCTACCAGACTGCTCCACCCCGCGGTATACTTAAATTCTATTTTTAAGTTTATT
>Ga0257115_1001095_pt1 | contig 19483 bp, 28 predicted proteins | sample SI112_100mmetaG_FD_194465 | JGI IMG/M metagenome (GOLD analysis project Ga0257115, IMG submission 194465) | Marine microbial communities from Saanich Inlet, British Columbia, Canada - SI112_100m | ecosystem: Environmental > Aquatic > Marine > Inlet | place: Canada: British Columbia | collected...
GAGGAAAATCATTAATGAATGCAATTCTTTCTAATTAATTAGAAATGGTCTATTCATATCAGATTGTAAAATTTCAAACAATTTCATTGGTACAGGGATCTCATTGGTCTCAATCAACAAATGACAAGGGTGTTCTATACAAATCACTTAAAGACCCATTTTCAAAATTAATTATTCAATCTTCTAATGGCTCAAAAAAATTATACCATATCCCAAAAGATAGAACAGTTATTGTAACAAATGACACTGTTCATTTCTTAGGGGAATTATCTTAACTATTTGAAAAATTGATCTATTTGATCTCTATACTTTAAGGAAATTTTTCCAAATTCCTCAAAATCTTCAGCAGTTGGATATTGCATTTTCATTGTAAATTGACTGATAAATATGGATAATGCACTACCTGTGATTAAATTGTAAACACCATCAGCTACATTTTTTGAATATGGAAATGCAACTTTGATAAAAGGAAGATACGTTTCTGTTTGAGAAATCATTAATTTTATGTGCTTTTCAACAAATTCTTCAATGTCATTTGGAATTGGCATAATTATACTGATATTGATTTCTTATAAGTACACATATCATTTTAGGCATATAGATACATATTTTTTCAAAATCATTTTTACTTTGTTTTAAAAATTTAATTATAATATTGAAAAGTTTGTATATTTTTTACCTTATGATTTGAGCTAGATATTTTTCCTTTCCTTTTCTACTTCTAGGTAGACATCTTAGTTGTCTATTGCAACAAGGGCAAGTATTTCCTTCATAGTCTACAAAAACTTCACAAAAATTACATCTTTTTTGTCCAGCAGCATATCTTCCAATTTCTGATGGTTTAACAGCTTTGTAATTTTTGCATTTACCTATACAATAAGTCATAATTGATTTTTAAAATTATTAAAAGATAAAATGTTTGATTGCACTGCACTCACTTTTTATGTTTAGAATGAAATTGAATTTATAATACTAATTTTATTTCTTATTATTGGTTGAATTAAGCAAAAAAGTATTTGGGGATGTTGAAACTAAAGTAATAATCGGGGCTGATCCGCCAGAAAATCCTGATACTAAAAATATACTTGAAAAAGAATTAAAAATATTACTAAAAAATCTAGAATCACAACCAAAAGAAAGTCTTGAAAAACTTTTAGAACAACAAGTTGCTGCTGAAAAACATATCAATAGCAGACCTGGTGCTATGGCTTTGGCTCAAAATAAAATCCAATTATTCAATAAATATAATGAAAAATATGTACAGACAATTAAAGAAAGATTACAATCTTAATTTTAATATTAAAATTGATATTTACTGTATACAATAAAAAATTTATTTTATCTATTATTTTGAAGAATCATCAGACTTTTTGACAAATCCGCCATCAACTGAATCAGTTACAGATTCTATTGATGAATCATCGATTTTTATTTCATCTTGAGAATCATCAGACTTTTTGACAAATCCGCCTTCTACTGATTCTGGTGGTGGAATATTTTTTGATTTTCCTAATCCTATGGTTGTAATAATTACTGATGATAAAATGATAAAGAAAATAATTTGGGTATAAGCTTCTGCATTTTCCAAACCCATAGTTACTGGATATGTAGCAAGTACTGCAGCTGCCAATCCCCTAGGAATCATTGAATTAGTAACTGCTCTATCTAATTTAGAGAATCTTTTCGTTAAGGTAATTTTTCCAATAAATCTTCTTCCAAAATAAACTGCTACTGTAATCAATATTCCAAATACAATATACTCTATTCTTCCAAAACTTGCCATTAATCCAACAAATACAAAGAAAAATGATCTTACCAAAAATGTTAATTGGTTATGTGTTGGATCATCTAATTCAATTTTTGGAAGCTTGAATCTCAATATTTTTGCAAGATGATTCTTGTTTCCAAGCATTAAACCAAATACAAGAGCAGTTAATGCACCTGATTCCCCAAATGAGTTTGCAAGGAAAAATAAAACAAACAAAATTGCTAATGTTAACATGTAAGCATGTTGAGCATTACCCAGCTTTGTTGATACATACATCCAAGGAACACCAACCCCAAATCCTAGAACTAAACCTACAACAATTGCTCTTCCTAGTGTTTCTTCCAATGTTTGAAGATCAAAATGTCCTAAAAGCACTGCTTCAAATAAAATAAATGCGATAATTGTTGCTAAAATATCAGTTAATGCTGATTCAAAACTTAACATTGATTTTGTTTCTTCTGAAATTTTGATGTTTCTCACTAGTCCAAAAACAATAGCAGAACTACTTCCACCAACAATTGAACCTAATAGAATACTCTCTAACCATTCCCATCCTAATACATAGTGAGTTGCAACTGAAATAATCACAACTGATAAAATAAAACCAAGAATTGCTAGTGTAAATGAAAAATGTGCAGTTTTTATGACATGTTTGATATCTAAATTTAATCCACCATCAAACATGATAATTATCAATGCCAAAGCTGCAAAGTATGGTACAACTTGAATAACAGCTTCTGGTTGAATAATTCCTAAAACAGGACCAAGAATTACCCCAAGAACCATTAAAAATGCTACATCAGGAATTCCTGTTTTTTTGAAAAATGCTTCACCTGCAACTCCTAGAAAAATTACTACCCCTGCTGCAAGTAATACTACATGAGCTGGTGCAATTAATCCATCTTGAATAGATAATGTACCAATAGAATTTTGTAATCCTACAATTTTATCCAAAATTATACTAGCATCAAAATTTGTTAATGAAGCAATATCTACTTGTCCTTGAAATAAATTCAAAATAGACAAAATTACGGGATTCAATGACTGGATGTAATTATCTATGGATAAAAATTAAACTAGATTTGTCTAATGATTTTAGGCTCTAAAACTGATTTTTAAATAACATATTGAAAATTAGATTACTATGAGTGCCACAAATCAATTACGTGCTGATCATGATCAAGTTCGTCGTCTTGAAAAAATAGTGTTAAAATGTTCTGATGAATTATACAAAGGAACAAAAATTCCCTTTTCAGATTTAACAAAAATTACCATGGTGATTTCAGAATTTATTGATTCTATTCATCATTCAAGAGAAGAAGACTCGTATTTTCCGTGTGTTGCAAGTTATGATAGCCTAAAAGATGAAATTAGAAAATTTATGATTGAACATGAATTTGGAAGAAATATTGCACGACAAATATCACATCATCTAAAAAGATGGAAAGATGGAGAAGATGCACAAGAACCAGTATCTAGATTTTTGAGAACATATGGCATATTTCTAAATGATCATCTTAACAAAGAAAACAAATTTTTTGATAATGCAGAACTAAATGTATTATCTAAAGAAGAGGAAATTGAAATGTATGAACAATATAGATCAGTTTTTGCAATAGTAAAAAAAGTGGATGAAATGATTGCAGAAATTGATTATTTAGAAAGTCAACCTTGGGCCAAAAATTAACGTAAACTCTTTATGGGTTATTTGGATATTCTATTCATGAAACCTTTCATTCTTTGGATGACCGGTCTTCCTTGTTCAGGAAAGACTACAATCGTAAAAGATTTGCAAAAAGATATTCCAAATTTGGCAATGCTTGATGGTGATGAATTAAGAGAATGGTTCTCTCCAAAAGACTTTTCAAAAGCAGGACGAGATGAACACAACAAAAAAGTTGCTCATTTGGCTAAGCTTTTGTTAAATCATGGTGTTCCAAGTGTAGTTTCTTTGGTATCTCCGTACATTGAGAATAGAGAAAATGCTAGAGAAATTATCAATGCAGGTGAACAATTTGCAGAATGTTATGTAAAATGCTCACTTGAAAAATGTGAAGAAAGAGATGTCAAGGGTATGTATGCTAAAGCTAGAAAAGGAGAAATTAAAGGATTTACAGGAATTGATGATCCTTACGAAGCTCCAGAAAAAGCAGATTTAGTAATTGATACAGAACATGATTCACTTTCAGATAGTGCAGATAAAGTAAAGGACTTTCTTAAAGAAAGAAACCTACTCTAATTTTTTAAACTCTCTAACAATTTCATCATGAATCAATCCATTTGTTACCAAGATTCCATTTTGATGAAAAACATTTTTGTTGTTGTATGTGATATCATTTCCTAGCATATCAGTCATTTTTCCTCCAGCTTCAGAAATAATACAATAGGATGCAGCTGAATCCCATTCTTTCATTTTATTTGTAGTTGTGATGTATGCTTCTGCTTCTCCAGAACTAATTTTTCCAACTTTTAATGAACTACCTATACTTGTAAAATCCTCAATTCCTAATTTTTTAATGAAAGATTTCTCTCTATCTGATAAATGATGTCTAGATCCTACTGTTCGACATTTTGAGAGTTCTGAAATTGAAGTTACGGATATTTTATACCATTCATCATTTGAATATCTAAAAGCACCACTTCCTTTTTGTGCAACAAAAAACGTTTTTTCAGTAGGCCAACCAATTACACCTAGAATTGGTTTTTTGTTTTTAATCAATGCAATCATGATTGTAAATTCACCTGTTTTATCAATAAAATCTGAAGTTCCGTCAAGTGGATCAACAATCCAAACCATATTCTTTGATAATCGACTCAAATCATCCTCCTCTTCTTCAGATAAAATCACATGTTCTGTTTCTGAGAGAATTTTTTTAATAATTTCATTACTTTTTAGATCCCCTTCAGTTATTGGAGAATTATCATTTTTTGTATGTGTATCAAAGTCTCTTTGATAAATCTCTAATATTGCATCTCCTGCTTCTTTTGCAGCCTTAATTGCGATGTCTAATTCAGGAATCCTATCCGAAATGGGAATATCTTTCAATTAAAATCTCAAGTTGTCAGTTCTGGCTTTAATGTCCATGCTACTCCAAGAACAATAAATGGAATAGACATTATTCCTATAATTCCTAATACGATGTTAAACTGTGATTCTGAAACCTGTGGATTATTTACTATCCATGGTAAAGGTAGAGAAATGATTATCCAAATTATTCCTAAAAGAATTATCAACTTAGCTTTTGATTTTCTATCTTTCATTACCCTTTGTCCTCAAAGGTTGTATTAATTTCATGTGAATTCATTTAATTGATTCCCCTCCATCCACTGTAAGTACAGCACCAGTTGTCCATGATGCATCATCTGATACAAAATACATTATTGCTTTTGCAATTTCTTCAGGTTGACCGATTCTTCCAAGTGGATGTTCATTATCCATAAATTCTTTATCTGTTTGAGTTTTTAAAAATGGTTTTGTCATATCTGTATCAACTACTCCTGGACAAATACAATTTACCCTAATCTTATTTTTAGAATATTCAAGTGCCCAACATTTTGTTAGTATAATTAAAGCAGCTTTTGAAGCAGAATATGCATCAGCATTAAATCCTTGATATGCTTTTAATCCAGCATCTGATGAAATATTTACAATTGAACCAGAAGTTTTTTGTAAATGAGGAATTGCCTCTTTTGTAAATCTAAACTGTCCTGTAAGATTTACATCCAAAACTTCATTCCATTCATCTTCATCAATTTCATGTAATTTTTTTATCTTTGGAAATATTCCAGCATTATTTACAAGAATATCTAATCTACCAAATTTTTCAATTGTTTTACTTACAACATTTTTTACATCATTTGTATTTCTGATATCAGCTACAATTGCAATAGAATTAGGAATTTTTTTAGCAGCTTTTTCTAATCTTCCAGTATCTTTTCCAGTAATTACTACTGTTGCACCATTTTCTGATAATATTTTTCCAGTAGAGAAACCTATGCCTCTACTTCCACCAGTAACTAATGCAATTTTTCCTGATAACTTCAACAGTTTTTGTTATGAAAATTAGTAATTTATAGATCAATTATACTGAAATTACGAATAAAATTTTTCATAAAAAATAATGATTTATTATAAATTTTCATATAAAATATTAAATAGTTAATTCTCTTACAGTAAGTAATGTCGAATGATATAATTTCTATCGACTAAAACTGCGTAGCCCCGCAGAACGAAAAAGGCACTCAGGCGTTTGACGACCTGACCAAGAGAGGAAATCTCTCAGTGTTCTGCAGTTAGGGGTTGACGCCTTTAATTTTCTATGATATCTACAGATACTGAACCCATTACATTTCCATTGGGATTGATTGCAATTGAAATTTCTTGTTTTTCAGAAATCGAAAATAATTTTTTGCCTTCATATTTCCATGTAAAATATTCAGAAATCTCAGTTTTATGCGATATACCTTCAAGCTGAAAGTCTTCGACAAAATTTAATGCATTATTAGTTAATGATATTGATAATATTTCTGGACTGCTTCCATTTGGAACAAATCTGAAAATATATTCTCCTTTTTCAAGGATTAATTCATCCGTAAAGATTCCATTTACGTATAGATTAGGATCTGCAAGTGTAATATGAAATACAGTATCATTTTTTTTATTGTTCTCATCTGATGAAAAATTCATCATTATGACCACAAATATCACAATTATTGGAATCAACAAAATCTTTTTGTTCATAAATACGTGAATTTCTAATACTCTAAATTAGAAAAATCTATCCCTTTGAAATGAGCCCATTCTAAATGTCTAGTTTTTGTTAGTGAAATTTTACATACTGTGAACCATTTTTCACACTTGAAATTAAGTATGTTTTCTTAAATCAAACTTATGCCTGGTTTAAGTAATAAATGGTCAAAACAACCACAATCAAGTATTGCTGAAAAAATTAATGATACTGTCAAGCCTAAAGGTGCATTAAAACCAAGAGTTCAAGAAGGCATTAAAAAATTACAATCACAAATTAAAAAATTAGATACTATGTTATCCAGTTTACAAGAACGTGATGCAAAATTATTTCAAAGAATTGTAGATGCAACACAAAATCATGATGTTCAAACTAGTAAGGTACTTGGTAATGAATTAGCAGAAGTACGTAAAGTTACAAAAATTTTGAGTAGTGCTAGAATAGCATTAGAGCAAATTGAATTACGATTAACTACATGTAGTGATCTTGGAGATACTGTAGTAGCCATTATGCCAACAATGGGACTGATGAAGAATCTAAAATCATCTCTTGGAAAAGTAATGCCTGGAGCAGAACAAGAAATTGGTCAAATGGCAGAAATGCTTGGAGGCTTTATGACTGACAGTTTTTCGGGTGATGCAGCATTTGGAATGGATGAAACTACTAATGCAGAATCTGACAGTATTCTTAAAGAAGCTGCCGCTGTAGCAGAAAGTTCTACAGGAGAAATGTTCCCTTCAGTACCAAGTGATACACAAGAAGCAACTACTACAAAATTTCTCTAATTCTAGTTTAATTATCTAATGATTCTCTAGATTCTTTAATTTTCTTAACTCTGCTACCTTCATCATCAATAATTTTATCAACACCTGAAAGTTTGTCTCGTAAATTATTAATTATTACACCTACTTGATCAGCTTCATCTTCTACTTGCTTTCTTTTGTTGGCAAGTTCTCCGATCCCTCTATTCTCTTCATCAATATACTCACTAACTTTTTGAAGTTTTTCTTTGAGATTTTTAATATCTACTGATTCTTCTTCAATGTCTTTTTCAAGTAAAGTCCTCTTATCTTTGAGATTTTTAATCATTAAACCAACATAATCGATTGCCTCTTCAAGTTTGGCACGTTTTCCCATTAACTCTCCTATCCCAATTTGACTAGACTCAACTATGGTTTCTGTTGATTCTGTAACATTGGATCTTTCTTCAGTTCTTTCCTCTACCATTTCTCCTCCCTCTTCTTTTTTGAATTTATCAAACATTTTATGATTTCCTTTCTAAAATAGGAATAAAAAGTTACTTTGAATCTCAAAGCTGACCTTGTGAATGATTTTAGTCAATAAAAAAAAGAAATGATGATTTCTCACCAGTTGAAATTTCTTAATTCTTGATTAGAAGAATCATTTTCAAATCCCTCATATTCAAGAAATTTCTCATTTAGAGTCATTTCAGGAAATAAAATTGAATTCACAAAGTAAATGATTTTCTCACTCTCAAAATCTGAATTTACAATATTTCCAGAAAAAATGACTTTGTAGCTTAGATCCTTTTTAGAATCCTCATTTCTTTGAGAATTTTCATGTAATTCGAGCCCAAATTGACTATCTTTTAGCATATTAGTAGAAATCTTCAGTTGATCTTCTCCAATTTTTGATGCTTTTCCATCGTATAGCACAATTCCCGAATGTAGTGTCTTGTAATTCACATATGCCCAACTTGATGGCTGTTCATCAAATGATGGTATTCTTTTCATATCATCGTCTGAAAACTTATCAGGTAGAGAATATTGTTGAATTTTCAACTTTCCATTTACCACTTTTTCAGTAAGAATCATTCCTAATCTTTCATTTTCTAAAAGATTAGAGTTATTTTCTTCCAAGTCTGCAAATGAATAGCTTACAGATAGTGGTGAAGTACCAAGCATCAAAAGGATTACAATTACTCCAAATGATCTTTTTCTGGATTTTTTCATATTCAGAATTATATCAAAATCATAGATTAGGAACAGCGAGGAATCATTCTGTTCTTTATATACAAAATTTCTTTAAAATTTCTAAAAAACTCTCAAAACCATGTTGTTTTTCTAAAAATTTGAAAAATATGATTTTTTCAAGAAAGTCTCAATTCTATAATCAAATTTTTACGCCTGGAATTTTTCTAATTTTTTCCTTATTATGTCATTTTTGTAAAAAATACAGATTTTTTCAAGATGAAATAGTGTTCCGCTATGTGTTCCGCTATGGAGTTTCATAATGTCCCTCATTAACTAATTGATTCTATACTATAGCATGTCAAAACAACAATACAGGTCCGAAATGGGCATAATGGGTGATATCTTAGACGTTACCGCTGATGGTGGTCGTGATGGAATCATTGTATCTGCAATCTCTCGAAAGGCTAACCTTTCTCACTATGCAGTACTAGACAAATGTGAGAAATTGGTAGAAGCAGGCTTAGTAGAATCTGTCAAAAATGACAGGAATAGAGTCTTTCAAATTACTGAAAAAGGACTTCAATTTTTTCAGGAATTTAAGAGATTTCAGGGATTAGTGGAGAGCATGAATCTTAGGTATTGATCCAATGAATCCAGAAATCGTACCAATTCATAGGAAAGAGTCTCTTCGAGAAGATGGAATGCTTTTTGTAAGGACTGAGTGTATCCTCGATACAATGGTCAAAATACCTCTTTTGGTAGCTAGCATGATTATTGTAGCAGCGGTGATGCCAATTCAGTCTTCATTCAGTTCTCCTAGAGTACTTGATCTAATTATTTATCCAGATGGATCTACTCATGTTTCTGCAGATATTGATGTAGATCCACTTGTTACTGATTATGAACTTAAATTATTTGGAAATACTATTGATAATTTTGTTGTCGTGGGTGAGAGTGGATTTTTACTCACTACTGATGTTATAGGTGATTCTGCATTAATTGAAACATTTGGTTCATCTGTAATTACTGTAGAATATGACATTCATGATTTAGTATCCAAACAAGGTAGAGTTTGGACATTTTCTTTAGATGCTCCTTCTGATTTTACATTACTTCTACCAAAAAATTCTGCAATAGTTGGTATGACAAACCTTCCAATTAATATGGAAATAATTAATGATCAAAATCAACTAACTTTATCTGCTGGCGATACTGAAATTGATTATCTTTTCAGTACAACTACACTAATACCTGATTCTATAGATTCAATTATTCCTATACCTAATTTTGATTATATTTTATATGTAATTGGTGGAATTGCAGTTGCGATTGTTATAGGAATTATAGTTATTCGTACAAAACAAAAAACTGTTAAATTAATACAAGTTCAAGATATAACTCAAACAAAACAAAAAACTGAAACAATTGATGCTGAAACAATTTTTAAATTAAAACCAGATTTACGTGAAGATGATAAAGAGATAGTGAAGTTTATCTCTAATAACGGAGGACAAGCACTTGAAAGCGATTTGCGTAAAAAATTCTTACAACCAAGAACCACTATGTGGCGTGCAGTAAAAAGATTAGAACGTAATGGTGTTATAGAAATTGAAAAAAAAGATTTGCAAAATTTAGTAAAACTGCGAAAGAATATGGAGGAAGAAGAATGAAAGCATTAGCATTATTTACAATATTTGTATTAATTTCTGGAACAGTGACTGTATCATCAATTAGTGATGTTTATGCACAAAATGATCTCAATATTTTATTACGTATTGCTACACAAGCAGACAAACAAATTATAAATCAATTAGAAAAAACTTTTGATGATTCAATACCTTTTGATATTCAATCTCTGTATGATAAAGGACATACAAGTGTATTAACGTTAGAAAATTCTTTACCTGATAATATAGAACAAGCACGTGAAAATTTTCTCATAGCAATGAAATCATTTAAACAAATCACTAAGATGATGTCTGAATCTACAACAGAACAAAAATCCACAACATCGAATGTATCTGATAGAGATCTTCAAAGTGAATTAAATAGATTAAACAAATATTTTCAAAAATTAAAGACAATATCTGAAAAACATAATACTGGAATTGAATTTTCTGAAATTGAAGAATTATTCACTCAGGCACATCATCAAATAAATTCCAATGAAATCGAATCAGCGATTAATTCAATTCACCAGTTGGAATCTCTTATTCATACAATTAAAAAGAATATCAGTGAATCTTCATCTCATTCTTCATCTGATAGAATTAAAGAATTTGCTTCAAAACAACTAAACAAAATTCAAAAAATTTTAGAGGATCCATTAATTGATTCTAATATGCCTGAACTTGAAAGGGCTAATTCTCTAGTTAGAGAAATTGAAACTTTAATCTCAGAAGATAACGTTTCTGATGTAAAGAAAAAATTTGGAGAATTGAACAAATTAGTAAAAATAATCAAAAATTCAATTCGTTAGATAACATAAGCTTCATATACATTTTCAAAAGAATTTGAATATGGCATCTAAAGCAATAACAGTAGGTGTAGGAATTCCAATGATTATAGTTGGTGCTTTAATAGCCTGGTTGTGGGCTCCAATAGAAGTAAATTTACAAAATCAAATTGAATTATTTGGAAGTATTATTGGAATCTTGGGTGTTGTGTTCTTTATTTCTGGATTATTTTACACAAAAGAACCTGTAATGCATTAGAAACTCATTGAATAAATAATGAAAAAAATTAGTATTTTTACTTGAAAGTAAGACTATTTGAAATATTTACATCAGTTGAAGGTGAAGGGATTCTTTATGGAACAAAAACTCTTTTTGTAAGACTAGCTGGTTGTCCTTTTACTTGTTTTTATTGTGATACAAAAGAATCACTCCCACTTGATTCTGGAATAGAATATACAATTGATGATGCTAATCAACTAATTGATTCTAAATTAAAAAAACAAACATACAAAGTCAATTTTACGGGTGGTGATCCATTAATTCAACATCAAGCAGTTGCACAACTTGCAAAACATATTCAAGAAAAAAAAATTCCTACATACCTTGAATCATCATGTTTTGATATTGATAGATTTAATCATGTTTTACCATTTTTTGACATTGTTAAAATTGAATTCAAAACAAAAGATTCTGATTTTGTAGACTCTAAACATTATGACAAATTAATTGATCACACTATGAAATGCCTTGAATCTTCTGTAAAAGAAAAGAAAATAACTTATATCAAAATTGTTGTTAGTTCCAAAACTAAACTAAATGATTTTAAAGACTTGATTAATCAAATTTTTAAAATTATTTCTAAAGAAAATATTGATGGATTTATCATTCAACCTACATATGGTATATCTGAACCATCATTGGAACTTTTGTTGGATTTGTATGATCTTGTATATCCACATTATATTGATGTCAAAGTGGTTCCGCAGTTACACAAATTCATTGGAGCACCATAAATTATCTGCCTAAAAATCAGATTAGGTTCAAATACTAGAAAAATTCTGTGAAATTATAAAATGGATGACGAACGTGTAAAAAAACTCGTTAGAGAATTAATTATTGAAGTTGGAGAAGATCCTACCCGTGAGGGATTACGAGAGACTCCTGAAAGAATTGCAAATATGTACAAAGAAATCTTTGGTGGTTATGATTCTGATTCAGAATTGGCAGTACAATTCTCTGAAGATTCTGATGTAGTAATTGCACGTGATATTCAATTTTATTCAATGTGTGAACACCATATGTTACCATTTTTTGGAAAAATTCACATCGCATATTCTCCAAATGGCAGAGTTTTTGGAATATCAAAATTGGTACGACTAGTTGAAAAATATTCAAAGAGACTTCAAATTCAAGAAAGACTAACCAAAAACATTGCAGATGAACTATTTGCACAAGGAGTGAAAGGTGTAGTGGTATTGGCTGATGCTGAACATCTATGTATGAAAATGCGTGGTGTTAGAAACGATGCAACTTTGACTTCATCTGCATTTAGAGGAATTTATGAAAATACACAAGAAAAAGAAGGCATTTTGGCTTTAATTAGAAAACATGCATCTGATTCTTACATGTGATATACTGAAAAATTAAATAATCAATATTTTTGATAAATATTATGGGAGTGCATCCAAATATTCACATTCCAAAGGAATCATGGCCTGGATGGACATGGTATGCAATCGAATGTGTAATTTTAATTGCAGTTTCGTTAGTTACCTCTAGTAAAATTACTGATTCAATTGAAGGGTTATCACCTGAAGTACAAAATTATATGTTTATAGGAATTTTAGGTATTTTTTTCCTTGTTTGGTATGTTGGAATTAGAAATTTTATTCTAACAAAGTTTCTTCGAAACGGCTACTAGATTTATTTAAGATATTTTGTTTTATCATCAATTCCAGCTTTTTTAAATGCAATTTTTCTATTATTACAAGATTCACATACTCCACAATGATATTTTTTATTTGAATAACAACTCCAAGTTTTAAAAATTGAATCACCCAAAATTTTTATTCCTGATTTTAACAAATCACGTTTTGATAACCCTTCACGATAAGGTGACCAAATTGTAATACTTTTTCTTAATTTTGAATTAATCCCATCAATTTCTCCTTGATTAAACGCTGCCTCTAATTTTTTTGTGAAACTAGGTCTACAATCAGGATAGTGTTTATCTCCTGTATGAGCACCATACACAACGAGTGAAGCATTTAGAGTATACGCCCATGCTGATGCAACAGACAAAAAAACTGCATTTCTGATTGGAACCACAATTGAATATTCAAATTTACTTGGAATTTTCTTTTTTGTACTTGTTAAAACATTAGAATCACCGTACAAATCTTTCATGAAACCAATATCAATGATTTTGTGTTGTTTTAATCCAAGTTTTTTAGCAAAAGATTTTGCAGCAGTAATTTCCATATTTGCTTTTTGTCCATATGAGAATGTAATACCATACAACTCATATTTTGATTTCAAATATGAAACTGCACAAACAGAATCTATCCCGCCACTAAAAACAATAACTGCCTTTTTCATAAATTCTCAACTATAATTTTTTTTATCAATTGCACCTATACTAGGTTTACAGATAATTATTTGGCATTTTGTATTGGCTGTTGCAAATCCTTTTGACATTGCTAAACCTATTTTTTTTAAATTAGAAGATTTTTTTGCAAATGCTATCACTGATGGTCCTGCTCCACTAATTGTTACCCCAAATGCGCCTGCTTTTAGAGCATTTTCCTTAACTTTGGGGAATCCTGGTATCAAATGCTGTCTTGCAGGTTCAACTATTACATCTTTGATAGAATTTCCAATTAATTCAGAATCTTTATTCATAAATCCTGCAACAATTCCTGATGCATTTGATAAATTCAAAACACTATCAGTTAATTTAATTTTTTTAGGAATTACTCCTCTTGATACTTTGGTTTTCTTTTTTGGAACGTTAATTTTTGGAACTGCAATACACATTCTAAGATTTGTTGGAGGTTCTATTCTAATTATATCAAGTGGATTAGTTTTTACAATTACAAACCCCCCTAACACAGATGCAGCCACATTATCATAGTGAATTGATCCTGCACTAGCTTTTTCTCCAGAACCTGCAAATTCTACTAGAGTATTTTTATCCAGTTTTAATCCAAATAGTTTATCAAATGCTACTGCAGTTGCAGCAGCTGATGCTGCACTACTTCCCATCCCAAATCCTGCAGGAACTCCTTTTTCAATTTTAATTTCAACACCATCTTTAATTTTAAATTTCTTCTTCATATTTTTTACAACTAGTCCTGCTGTATTGTTTTCAGGATTTGTTGGAATATTATCACTAGTAATTATTGTAATTCCATTTCTTGTTTTAGTCAATGTCACTTTATCATATAATGCATCTACTGCTAATCCAAACACATCAAAGCCTGGACCTAAGTTTGCAGTAGATGATGGAGCTTTAACAGTAATTTTTGATACCATCAATCTTCCACCTCTTCACCTAAGTTGAGAATTCTGCTTAATGCACCTTCAAGATTTATAAATCCATCACCTGTTGTATTTGAAATAGGAATTAATCCTTGTGCAAATCCACTTAGATTCAATCCACGTAAAATATTTGAAGTTAATGCATATGTATCGCCATCAACTTCTTTAGCTATTGCATTTTCTAATGTACTCAAACTTGTAGTCCATTGTAATATCTCTTTTAATTTATCTCTAATAATATCAGTTTTAGTTAATACATTAATTGATGGTAAATTCAATCGTAATCTTATTGATGATGCTAGTAATGCAATTGACACAAAATTTACTGGAGACGTAATTAGAGAGCCATCAAAAAGAAAGATACTTGCTTTCTCTTCTGATGTGAGATTTTCTATAATGAATCGCCCACTAGAACGATATGCAAATAATTCAATTTGTCCAGGTGTATCAACGATTAGATAATCTGGATTTACTTTATTTACATCGTTTTGAATCTCATCAATTTTTGATGCAATCAAATCATTTGCCATAACCAGTGCTCCATTTGGACCAAGATCGTATTGCTGCATAATTGAGACATAGTCGACATAATCCCTGACATCTACATCACAAGTGTATGGCATACTTTCTACACCGGGATCTAAATTTAATACAGCTGCAAAGACCCCACTATTCGTATAATGTTCAAGTAACTTTGATGTAAGAAGTGATTTTCCAGAACCTGCAGTACCTGAAACAAAAATCGTTTTCAACTCTTTGATTCTTTTTTTGCTTGTATTTCAAACTACTTTAAAGTGGATTTTATTCATTTTTTGTGCCCAATTTGACATATTGACTAGTTAATGAATAGAAATTTGCTTAACTTTCATATTTGATTCCTTAAAAAAATATTCAGATGAACTGGAGACTAGTAGCAATACCTGTTACTATAATACCTATTTTGATTATTGCTATTCAATTTGATATTAAGATAGAAGATATTCTAGCAATTGGACTTTTTCCTTTTGTTGGTGCAATAGTTGCAATGATGATAAAGTTAGGTCTTCAGGGAGTCAAATTTGCATATATTACAAGAAAGTATCTTGGTAGTTTTGATTCATTTTTCAAACTAGTTGGTGTTAGAGTTGGCAGCGAATTTATCAAATTTACTACTCCAATGTTTGTTGGTGCAGAATTTGTTGTAATTTATTATTTAAAGAAAAAAGGAGTCAAATTATCAAAAGCTACATGGATTGCATTAGTAGATATTGTAACTGAAGTCCTTGCAGCAGGATTATTGTCTATCATGGCTGGAATCATTGCGTTACTAAGTGGTGCATATATTGTTGGAATAGTTATTTTGAGTACTAGCATTATTGTTACAACTTTGTGGATGGTGATGTTTTTCTTGTCCTCAAAAAGAATTTTCCAAGTACCAACTACATTAGAAAATATAATTAAAAAATTAGGAAAAGAAAAAGGTGTTAAAATTATTGATCAAACCAATTCTTGGATGAATGAGACTTGTACTATAATTAAAGAAAACATCAATACTCCTGAATCCAAAAAAATCTTTACAGTTTCATTTTTCTTCTCACTTGCATCTTGGTCGTTTTATGGATTATCATTTATGATAATTGCAATGGGGACAGACTATGTGATAAATGGATTTGATTCTATCATGGCTGTAATGGGTGCAAATGCAATTGGCAATCTACCAATAACTATTGGTGGCTCTGGTCTGGCTGAATTTGGAATTGTTGCATATCTTAACAATTTGAACCCTTTTGACTTTAGTATAACAGAAGGAATTGTTGCCTGGGATGCAGTGATTGGCTGGAGAATTGCAACATACTATGTTCCAATTTTGATTACATGGCTGTTACTAGTAAAATTGGCATTGAGTAAAATATCAAAATCAGAAATCAGATAGAAAGCACTTTATCTTTAAATGATTTTTTTTATTTGTGGATTTTAAAAATAAAGTTATTCTAATCACTGGTGCATCATCAGGAATTGGTAAACAAACTGCAATAGAGTTTGCAAAAAAAGGTGCTAATCTAGTCCTACTTGCAAGAAGAAAAGACAAATTAGAACTAGTTGCAAAAGAATTAGAAAAATTTCATACAACAATCCTTGTTTGTCAATGTGATGTATCAAACAAAGACCAAGTAAAAGAAATGTCAAAAACAGTACTAGAAAAATTTGATACCATAGATATTTTAGTAAATAATGCAGGTTTTGCAATTTATGGTACAGTAACTAGTCTCTCTATAGAGGAGATAGAATCACAAATGGAGACTAATTATTTTGGAATGATATACTGTATCAAAAATTTCCTTCCTTTAATGATTGAGAAAAAATCTGGCCACATTGTAAATGTTGCATCAGTTGCTGCAAGCTTTGGATTACCAGGAATTGCATCATACTGTGCATCAAAATTTGCAATGCTTGGATTTTCAGAGGGTCTAAAACACGAACTAAAAGGAACAGGAGTAGGAATTACAGTTGTTAGCCCAATAATGGTTAGAACTGACTTTTTTGATCATCCATCATTTGAAAAAATGCCAAAATTCTCTCCAACATCACTTAGCTCAAAGACGGTTGCAAATGCAATCATAAAAGCTGCAAACTCTACAAGATTAGAAATTATTGTTCCATCTGTAGTTCGTGGTGCAGTGTGGTTCAAACACACATTTCCCTATCTTATCAATCCAATTCTTGGAAAAGCTTTCAAAAATCTTTCAGATTCTAAAAAATAATACTAATTTTACTCTTCAGCGTCATTATCTGTAGATTCACTTGAGCCTACTTCCATCAATTCTAGAGATTTTAAATCAAACTGATAGATGGCCTTCATATCAATTTCTTTTTCTTTTTCTAAAAATTCTGCAACTTTTTTGCTTAATGGTGCTTTATGTTGATCAAAAATAAATTCATAAACTTCACCTTTTAGTAAACCATCCATTTTGATTGTCTTTGGTACATCCATTGTTACGATGTGTCGTCCATCCTCTACACCTTCATACAACTGTACATCTAACTTGTTATCTTCATAATAGAACTCAAGAATATATCCTGACTGTTTCATCTCTACTGGTTTCTTAAATTTGGCATTTTGAATTTCATCAGTAACCCAATCAGGAATATCATCTTCTTTCTTTTTTACCATGTTAAATTCACTCTAGTCTAATTCTTTTTCTTTTTTACTTTTTGACCACCATTCTAAATAGTCATCATGTTTATCATCACGCGTTCTTTCTTTTTGATTTAATTTGTATCTGATATCTGAAATTTCTTCTCTTGTAGCATACAAACCACATCTTTTACAAACAAAATGTCTTCTGTTTTTCTCATCCATCTTCATAGGAATATCGATTTCATCAAATAATTTGAATAATGCATCTCTACTTCTATCTTCTTCTTCTGGAAAATCTTCTAGATATTTTACTTCAATTTTCTTTTTTGATCTTGCTGTACATTCAGGACAATTAGGCACTGTGAACTGACTTAATATTTTCCATAAAAGCGTTCCCACATTCTTCATTAATCAATATTAATCTGACACGCGGATTTTTTCATCATCCCTTTCGGTCCGTTCGCCCATCGAAATCCCGCGTGCCAGATGAGCAAAATTCTAGAAATTATGTTTTATCTCTTTTCTTCTAATATTTCAGAAGCGATTTTAGCTGAATTTTCTGCTCCTCTTGGAACAAAATTACTTGAAAATTCCTTCAAATTCCCTTCAAATTCTTCATAATTTTCTTTAATTTTAGAAATTCCTTGTACTACTTGACTTGTTTTAATAGCCAAAATACCTAGATTTTTCTCTTGAGCCCATTTGATATTGTTTGTATGTTCATCATAAATTGGAATTCCAATTATTGGCTTTGATTTACCACCCATTATTTCACCCATTACAGTATGAGAACCATTAACAACTGCATATTTACATAAATCAAGAACCGTATCTTTTTCTTGTTCTGAAAGAAATCCAATATCAATTTGAATCCAATCAACCCTTTTTTCTAATGCTTCTGATATTGAATATTTTTCCCCATTTTTCCCAATTACAATATCAATACCAGATTCATTTTTTGCATGCGAAATAATTCTTTTTTCATCTTTCATTTTATTTTGATGAAATACTTGTTCATATCTTTGACCAGTTCCATCATTAGTTGATTTATTTCCTGTTCTCATCCAATAACCAAAATCATTGTTTTCAATTAATTTTTCAAGATCTGTTTTTTCTGTTTTTTTAATCCGGCTACTATTTGTAAAATGTCCTACATATGTTACTTTTTCTTTAGCTTCTTCAATAAAATTTAGATTATATTCACACATTGTATATGGTGGTGGAGAATCTGCCACAAGAATTTTTGATGCTTTAGAAATTTGTTTTGCAATAAAAATCAATGATGGATAAAGATATGATCTTGAATTATACAATTTTGGTCTAAATTGATTTGTTACAAACAAACTTGGAATATTTCTATTTTTTGCTAAAATATTTGAACCCATATCACCATCATTGATCACAAGATCAAAATTTTCTTTATTATACAATTTTCTCTCCTCTCTCAAATAATTTACAATTTGTCTTATGAGTGGAGGATTACCTGCAATTGGCAATAGAATGTTTATTAATGATTTTGAAACACTTGGCCCAAATTTTCCATCAATTGGTGTTGGCATTAATATTTCATGAATTTTTTCTTTTTTATCAGGAAATTTTTTTAGTAATTTTTCATATACATGATCTTTACTTGAAAAATGAACATCTAATTCATCATCAACGTAATCTGTCAGTGCTTCATTTAGTCTCATCATTCGAGAATAATGACCACTTCCCCATGGATAGATAAATTCCCCTATTTTGAGCACAATATGGAATCAATTATGCCTGTTTAAATTCTCAGTGATTTTCTTCTAAAGAATCTAAAATATCATGTACATTGTTTAATCCAATTTGTATTGAAATTATTTTTTTTGTTTTAATAGCAATTTCTACTTCTTTTCTGGAAAAGGAAGGAATTTCATCAGAATTAGTTGTAA
>Ga0257115_1001121_pt1 | contig 19089 bp, 18 predicted proteins | sample SI112_100mmetaG_FD_194465 | JGI IMG/M metagenome (GOLD analysis project Ga0257115, IMG submission 194465) | Marine microbial communities from Saanich Inlet, British Columbia, Canada - SI112_100m | ecosystem: Environmental > Aquatic > Marine > Inlet | place: Canada: British Columbia | collected...
TGAAGCTTTAAAAACTGCAAAGGCAATTAATAATCAAATTAAAACTCTTTGCATAACAAATACAGCTGAATCAAGCCTAACTCGAAGCTCTGACTTAACTTTTTTAACTCATGCTGGTCCAGAGATCGGAGTTGCAAGCACCAAGGCATTTACCACTCAACTAGTTGCTCTTGCTCTATTAACCTGTTCTATCGGTTGTGTCAAAAATACCATTAATAAATCTCAAGAAAAAGAAATTGTTAATGGTTTATTAAAATTACCAAGTTTGATTAATGAGACACTTCTTCAAGAAAAACAAATTAAAAAGTTAGCTAAAGACTTTAAAGATAGAGAAAGTGCTTTATTTCTTGGTAGAGGTACCATGCATGCAATAGCCCTTGAAGGAGCACTTAAACTTAAAGAAATTAGCTACATACATGCTGAAGCATACCCTGCAGGAGAATTAAAACATGGTCCAATTGCCCTCATAGATAAAAAAATGCCTGTAATAGCAATAGCTCCAAATGATGAGCTATTGGAAAAATTAAAGTCCAATCTTCATGAAGTAAAATCTCGAGGCTCTCAAATGATAGTTTTTGAAGATGAGAACTCTAAAATAGAACCCATGAAATCTATGAAAATCATTCCAATTACTTCTAACCTTGGAAGAATTACTGCGCCAATAATATTTACAATTCCACTTCAACTTTTGAGTTATCATGTGGCTCTGATTAAAAAAACAAATGTAGACAAACCAAGAAATCTTGCCAAATCCGTTACTGTAGAGTGATTTTTTATAACCATGTATGCAAATAACCCCAACATAACCCAGATACTTAATGAAGATTTTATAAATTCTTTAAAACGTACAAGTTTTGTTCAAAAAATTCAAAAGTCAGGTCATTTAATTATTGACTATGATCCAATAAAATTTCCTTTCTCATCTGCAATTTTAGATCTTCTGATTTCAAGAAATTTTTTACAGAACAGAATTCCACTTAATAAGTTTCATAATTATTTATCATTAGAAGATATGGAAGTAGATAAAAACCAAATAAACAATGTAATCAAGTCTCTTTATGATTCAAATGATGTCTTTACAGAAATTTATCATAAGTTTATGTCATACATTATCACTAATCATATTTCAGAAAAGGCATATATACAAAAAACACCAACTAATCGATTTAGCTTTCCATTTTCTAAAGGGATGAATCGACGTGACTATCATATTGATATTATGTTGGGCCATCCCCCGGAAGAAATTAATATTTGGGTTCCCTTTACAGACTCATCATTGGATAAATCATTTAGGATTTTGCCACTTGAATTCAGTTTAGAGATATTAGATAAATACAATTATGATATGCAAGCTATTTACTTCGCAATTTGGAACGATGACAAGTTGTTAGATTTTCTTAATAACAATTCTACTTTTGTTGAACTTAAGCCAGGCCAAGCTTTGTTATTTGACTCTAGATGCTTTCATGCTTCAGTTATGAATGAATCAGACTTCACTAGAGTAAGCATGGATGTTAGAATTATTACTGCAAAAGATTACGATAATTTACCATTTAAATATACAGGAACTGGAAGGAGAAAATCTCAATTTATTACAGGAGACTATTATTCCAAAATAGTGTAATTTTTAGACAAAATTTTAAATTTTGATCTTTTAGTGAGATTGGAAAAAAGAAAATCATCAAATTAAAAATTAGAAGATAAGAAGATAAGAAGAAATTTTTAAAAACTACTTAAGTTGAATAACTACTTGCTGATCAAATGTATTAAATGCTTTAAAAGTATACTCTTCATCCTTAAAAACTTCTTTTAATGCTTTGTATTCTCCAGATTCCCAACCAGGATAATTATAAAATTCATCAAAAATTAGTATTGCGCCTTCATTAAAAAAAGGTTTAAGTCTTTCTAAGGCATATTTTGTAGATGGATATGTATCCAAATCAAAATGCGCAAAGTTGATTTGAGGGTTATGTTTTTTAAGAAAATCATCTAAAGTATCTTGAACAAACCCAACAATTGGCTCAATATTAGAGTTGAGTTTTGGAATTTTTTTATTTAAATTAAAATAACCTCTTCCTTTCCCCCAAGACCCCAGCCAATCTTCTCTTAATCCTTCAAAGCTGTCAAATGCATACATTTTTTTTACATATTTGGAAAAAAAATTAGTTGAATTACCCTTAAAAACTCCAAATTCTAAATAAAATAGTTCTTTTCCTTTATCATTAGATATAGAACTTTGAATAGCATATTTCCTGATGCTTTCTATATCACTATATAGAATACTTGTTTTGAAAAATTCTTTAAAATTCTCATAGCTTGCTGAAGTTGTGCTATTTTTTATGAGTGAATCAATAGTGGTTTCTTGAGGTGCAGCTCTAAATTCTTTTGGTACAATCCAATAGATACATCTTGAGATTATATGAAAAATATATCTTAAAAGTTTTTTAGTTTTTTGCATTTTTATTAGAAAATTTTTTATGAAATTATACAGTTATTTTTAACGATTATAGATGTCAAAAAAACCCATTTTAACAACCTCTATCTTATAAGCTTTATAGCTGTGAAATTGATTAGAAATCTCATCTAATGATACATCTTCTTCTTCCACGATTAAATTACTCAGTAAATCATTAGTTGATTAATAATATATCCACTATCATATAGTACTTAGTGAGATCTTATAATTTGACTGCCAATTCTATAACTCTGATTTTAGTTTAATTTGATTTTCATACATTTAAGTTCTTATGAAACCATTCCAAGGTAGGAGAAAATTTGTGAACAAAGATGAAAAGGTAATAAAAGATTTTGGGGAAGAGTGGACTAAATATAACTATAAAAATCTTGACAAAGAGAATTTATTCGAAAATTTTCAACAGTATTTTGATATCTTTCCTTGGGGTAATATTTCCCTCGAATCTGAGGGTTTTGATATGGGCTGTGGTTCTGGCAGATGGGCTCAGTTTGTTGCGCCAAAGGTTAAAACTCTTTCCTGTATAGAGCCAAGCAAGGCGATTGAAGTTGCAAAATTAAATCTAAAAGAGTTTCCTAACGTACGATTTTTTTTTGAGACAACTGATACTTGCTCTTTAAGTGATGCTTCGCAAGATTTTGGTTATAGCTTGGGAGTATTACATCACATACCAAACACAGAAAGTGCACTCAAAGACTGTTCAAGGCTGCTAAAAAAAGGTGCGCCATTTCTTCTCTATTTATATTATAACTTTGAAAATAAGCCTTGGTGGTTTAGAGGAATTTGGAAAGTTTTTGATTTAGTTAGAAGAGTAACTTCTAACCTTCCAAAACATCTTAAGAAGATTGTTTGTGATGCGATTGCAATTACGATTTATTTTCCACTAAGTCGCTTATCATTAGTGCTTGAAAAACTTGGTATTGATGTTTCAAATATTCCACTATCTGACTATAGAAAAAAACCTTTTTATCAATCTCGTAATGATGCTTTAGATAGATTTGGCACCCGATTAGAACAAAGGTTTTCTAAATTACAAATAACTGAAATGTTGAACAATACTGGATTTGATAATATCACGTTTTCGGATAATACTCCTTATTGGTGCTGTGTGGCTTTTAAGCGTTAACTGTTTCACAGTATGCATAACTGATGAGTGAATATTGATTGCATTTTGGAAATTCTAAAAAAGATTATGTTTTCCTCTTATTAGTTTTCTCAATATACCATTCATCTTTTAATAGTAAAAAAATAATAGAGTCATTAAGCCAAATGAGGCTTCAATGTGTTTTTAATTTCTTTCTTGCTTAATTTTCTGACTAATTCTTTTATATCTCACTCCCTTTACTTTCATAAGGCAGATTAGAGAGAGGATCATAAGGTGTCAGATACTGTATCCTTTAAAGTATATTAATTAGTTAATTGTTAATTACATTTATAGTTCTAAGTTTGGGCTATTGACTATGTCTATTTAAATAAAAACCTTTAGTCAAATTAGAATGACTTATTTTGTAGAAAAGTTATGAAAAAAATTATCAAAAATCATAAAGAATTGCAAGGAAGTATGAATGATCTTCTAATGTATATTTGGACTCGAGCAAAGCCAAAATTCAATAAAACTTACTATTCATTTATATTTTTAATAAAGTCAAAATTTTATGGTGTGGATTATGCTGGAGGAGGAAGAGTTTTTGGTCGTATTGATATAACAAGAGCCCCATATAGCTCTATAAAAATTGGAAAAGATGTTGTAATGGTTTCTTCTTCATGGAGATCTTCATCATCATCAATATTTGCACCAGTCAAAATTCATACTCATTCTTCATCAGCTAAAATTGAAATTGGAGACAAGGTTGGAATGAATGGGACCTCAATTGTTGCAAGAAGTTGTAAAATTTCAATTGGCTCACTGACCCAAATTGGGCCAAATGTAACGATTTTAGATTTTGATGGACATTCTTTGATTACTTCTGAAGAACGTTGGATAGATCATGGAGTTGAAAATGATAGAGACGTAACAATTGGAAGAAATTGTTGGATTGGAACTAGAAGTATTATTTTGAAGGGTGTTGAAATAGGTGATTATTCTGTTGTTGCAGCGGGGAGTGTTGTCACAAAAAATGTTCCAGAAAAGACTGTTGTGGCTGGTAGTCCAGCTAAAGTTATTCGTAATCTGATATAAACATTAGGTTGATTTTTAAGAACGCTGCATAAACAAAAAAATATTTGGAAGGATTATGAAACTTGGCAAAACATACGATACAAACATTAATTTGAGTCGTGAAAATACATTTGACAACGAGGTAATTATTATTGATGGGCAAGGAAGATCAGGGAAAAATCTTATCTCTGTTCTTTTGACTTGTATGCCTAGAGTTGAGAAAATGAGGCTTGATAGCCAAATTGATTATATTCCAAGATATTATTTCTTAGGAAAAATGAGTCTCGATGCAGCAGTCACTTCTTTGAGAACTGAGTTTGATGAAAAATATTATTATAACTCAATTTCTCGTGACGTTAATTTTCGAATTGATGATTATTCAGGTGTTTTAAAACAAGCTAAGCGCTTTGAATACTTTAAAAGGTTATTTCTACCTGCTGACGATGCAGCTGTAGCAAGAATCAAAAATCAAAAACCAATTTTTCAAGAAATGACTCATGATGGCTTACATGTTGCTACTTTATTTTTTAAAGCACTTAAAAATCGGCTCAAGATGATTCACGTATTCCGAGATCCAGTTGGTAATATCTATGAGCAAAATGTAAGAAATTTTGGTACAAGAATTGGTACTGATCCTCGAGAATTTCAACTAACCTATCTGTGTAATAATCATCCAGTAACTCTTAATGCAATTGGTAAAGAGGAGGAATATCTATCTGGGAATCCGATTGAGCGGCTAGTATTAACAGTTGATTCAATGTTTCGATTAAATGTGCAGGGATATTTTGATTTAAAAGAAAAAGAGCAACAAAAAATTTATTTTATTGAATTTGAAGATTTTGTTGAAAATCCACTTCCCTATATTAAAGGTTTAGAAAATTTTATAGGTGAGTCCTTTGGAAGAGCCAAAAAACGCATTTTAAAACGTGAAAGATGCCCAAGAAAGCTTGATTATTCTGAGCGTGAACGGAGAATTGAAAAAATTCGAAGCAGTTTAAGAGATAATTATGATGAAATCTTTATGAAATTAATTCAAGATTATGACTCTAAACCTTGGCTTGATTGGAAATAAGTTGGTATAACTATGAAAACAAGAATATATGCTTAAAAATAAATTAATTAATAATGAGTTAACTTTGGGCTCTTGGTTGACTCTTGGGAGTTTATCTGTAACTGAGATTATGGCTAAAGCAAGTTTTGATTGGCTAGTTGTCGATCTTGAACATAGCACTATAAGTATTGATGTAGCTGGTGAAATGATTCGTATTATCGATTTATGTGGTGTGAATCCCCTAGTAAGACTAACCTCTAATGATGTTAATCAAATTAAACGAGTTATGGATGCAGGAGCTAACGGCATTGTTGTCCCAATGATAAATTCTGCGGAAGAGGCAAGAAAAGCAGTTAAGGCTACACGTTATAGTCCAGATGGTACTCGAGGTGTAGGATTAGCTCGTGCACAAGGCTATGGAGTGAATTTTAATGAATATCTCGAATGGCAAGTTAATGAGCCAGTTGTTATTGTTCAAATTGAACATATAGAAGCAGTAGATAAGCTTGAAGAAATTTTGACAGAACCTGGTGTAGATGGATTTATTATAGGCCCTTATGACTTATCCTGTTCGATGGGAATTCCTGGCAAGTTTGAGAATGATAGATTTATTGAAGTGATGAATTTTATTTTAGATTCTGGAAAGAAGTTAAACTGTTCAGCTGGATTGCACATTGTTGAGCCAGATGTTAAGAAACTTGAAAAATCAATATTTGATGGATTTACTTTTATCGCATATAGCGTAGATAGCCGAATGCTTGATGTTGCTGCACGACAAGGGATAAGTAAGTTCAATAAATTAAAAAAATGAAAGTTATTGGCATAATACCTGCACGTCTTGATGCAAGCCGCTTTCCAGGAAAGCCTATGGCAAATATTCATGGCATGCCTATGGTTGAGCACTGTTATCATAGAACTAAACTTACTCCTGGCATCTCTTCAGTCTTTGTCGCTACATGTGACGATGAAATTGCTAATCATATTAATGCAATAGGAGGCAACTCAATTATGACATCCACTAGTCATACCAGAGCAACTACAAGAACAGCTGAGGCTATGCAAATTATAGAGGATAGGTTTGAAGAGAAAATTGATATTGTAGTTATGGTTCAAGGTGATGAGCCGTTAATAAAGTCAGAAACAATTGCTGAAACTTTATCTCATTTTGAAGACCCCTCTGTGAATATTGTAAACATTATGTCTCGCTTGGATAGTTTTGAAGATTTTATAGATAAGAATAATGTAAAGGTAGTAGTTGATTATAATTCTGATGCATTGTACTTTTCAAGAGAACCTATTCCGTCTCCTTGGAAAGGTATTGAAAATTTATCAATGTATATGCAAACAGGAATAATTGCTTTTCGTCGGGAAGCTCTTTTGAAATTTAACTCTATGGATGAAACAACACTTGAACAAATGGAATCAGTTGATATGAATAGAGTTATAGAGATGGGAGGATCTGTAAGAATGGTGGCAACAGAATTTAAAACTATTGGTGTAGATACTCCTCAAGAACTTAAAAACTCTGAAGAGTTAATGAAAAATGATTCAACCTTTTCTCATTATCAAAAATTATGAATAGAATAATGATTCAATCATGTTAGAACTTAAAGTAGCTATCGCAGGATTTGGGGTTGTTGGTAAAAAACGAAAAGCTTGTGTAGATCGCCATCCTAATCTTAGTTTAGTTGCTGTTTGTGATCGTGATTTTAAAGATGAGGGATTGTTAGAAGATGGAGTGAATTATTATCAGAATTATCAAAGTTTATTAAATCAAAAACTTGATATTTTAATTATTTGTCTTACCAATGAAATAGCATCAGAAGTAACAATAGCAGGACTTCAAGCTGGTCTTAATGTATTTTGTGAAAAGCCACCAGGTCGAAATGTTGAAGATATAAAGAAAGTCATTCAAATTGAAAATCAAAACCCTTCCCTTAAACTAATGTACGGTTTCAATCATCGATACCATGAATCTGTTCAAGAAGCTTTGAAATTAGTTCAATCTAGAGAATTTGGAAAAGTTATTAATATTCGTGGCTTATATGGCAAGGCAAAACTTATTACTTTTAATCAACCTGATTGGCGTACAAAACGTGATATTGCTGGTGGTGGGGTTCTATTGGATCAAGGTATACACATGGTTGACCTAATGAGATTGTTTGGTGGGAACTTTACTGAAGTTCATAGCTTTATCTCAAATAGACATTGGGGATATGATGTAGAAGATAATGCTTACGCATTGATGAAAACAGAGGATGGTGTCGTTGGCATGCTTAATTCTTCCGCAACGCAGTGGCGTCATCGTTTTAACCTTGATATTAATCTTGAGTTCGGCAGTATTATTTTAGGAGGCATCATTTCAGGAACAAAAAGTTATGGTGCTGAAACTATTACTATAGTGAAAGCTGACCCCGATAATGACAATGGAGATCCCAAGGAGCATATTATTCGTTACAATCGAGACCCTTCATGGGATGAAGAGATAATTGTTTTTGTGAATGCTATTTTAAACAGGGCACAAGTCCAAAGTGGATCCTCACAAGATGCTCTTAAAACTATGGAATTAGTATATAAAATTTATTTTTCAGATATAAATTGGAGAGAGAAATATGACATCAAAAACCCTGATATTTGAAAATAATATCGATCGTTTTTATTCTGCAAATTCAGAAGTTTTTGCCAAGAGATATATTGATTATCTTGCTGAGGTTTTAAAGAATATTGATATTAAAGAAATTGGAATATTCATAAAAATATTACTTGAAGCTAGAAATAGAGGAGGAGCAATTTTTTTTGTTGGTAATGGTGGAAGTGCTGCTACAGCAAGTCATTTTGCTAATGATCTGGCGATAGGATGTAATGATTATGAAAATCCTTTCCGAGTAATTAGTTTGAATGATAATGTTCCTATTCTTACTGCAATTGGTAATGATTTTGGCTATGACGAAATATTTGTTAGGCAGCTTAGAGTTTATGGCAAAAAAGGTGATGTTATTGTAGGAATTTCAGCTTCTGGAAATTCGCAAAATTTAATCAATGCTTTTGAATATGCTAAATCAGCAGGAATTAAAACATTTGCTATAACAGCTTTTGATGGAGGTTTAATGAAATCTATATCAGATGATGGAATTCACGTTCCAACTGAACATAAGGAATATGGGCCAGCAGAAGATGCACACATGGTTCTTGATCATCTTGTTGGCTCCTATTTAATGCGCTTCATAAAAGATGCATGATGAATCTGATTTATTAGAGTTAGTAAAGTCAGTTGCATTTAATGCAGGTTCAATTTTATTGGGAGGGACCAAACAAGAATTAAGGGAATTTGTGTTTAGCCAGGAACATACTAAGGAAATAAAGGCTTCTGCAGACAAAAAACTTGAGAAATATATCTTAAGCAAACTTAATCCTACTGGCTTGTCAATTCTTACCGAAGAATCAGGTTATTTAAAAAATAATAACTCTAAATATTATTTTATTGTTGATCCTTTAGATGGGACATTTAACTATGTTAAAGACTTAGGTCCTTGTGCAGTTTCGATTGCATTATGGAAAGATAAAATACCAGTGTTTGGAGTCATATTTGATCTTCAGAAACAACAGCTGTTTTGGGGTGGGAAGAAGTTTGGCTCCTTCTGTAATGAAATGAAAATAGAAGTTTCAAAAGTTAATTTAAAAGAAAAAGCCTCAGTTTGTACAGGTTTTCCAGTTAGATTCGATGTTGAGTCAAGAAATGCATTACAAGATTTTTTTGAATTGGTCAAACCATATGCTAAAGTGCGCATGCTTGGCTCTGCTGCAATATCTCTTGTGAATGTAGGTAAAGGCTCTTCTGAAATATATACTGAGAAAAATATTATGCTGTGGGATGTTGCTGCAGGACTTGCAATAATAGAAGGTGCTGGAGGCATTTATCATATTAAAGAAACTTCTGAAAAATGGTCCTATAATGTGTATGCAAGTAATGGGCATTTTCATCTTAAATAAAGCTTATTGAGATATAGTTAATCTTGTTATATCAGTTATTGTTTTATTTAACCGCAATATAATATAATTTATTTTATTCAACCCTAAGAAATTTATGGCTTCAATTAATACAAAAGATCAAGTTGCAGTTTGTTCTCGCTCTTTTTCTAAAAATATTACTTTACGAGGAGAGCTTTTAGCTCAATACAAAAACGTAACTTTTAATGATGAGGGTCTCAAACTTCAAGGTGATTCTCTTGTTTCATTCTTAAAGGGCCATCAAAAAGCCATAACTGCTCTTGAAAAAATTGATGATTATGTTCTAAGTCAATTACCAGAATTAAATGTAATAAGTAAGTATGGTGTTGGAATTGATATGATTGATATTAATGCTATTGGTAAATATGGAAAAAAATTTGGATGGACTGGAGGTGTAAATAAAAGATCAGTCTCAGAATTAGTCATTTCATTTGCAATAGCCCTGCTCAGACATGTTCCAGTAAGCCATAAAGAGGTTGTATCTGGAACTTGGAGACAACATATAGGTGGTCAACTTAGTGGCAGAACAATTGGAATTATTGGATGCGGTCATATTGGAAAAGATTTAATTAAACTCTTACAGCCCTTCGAATGCTCGATATTGGTTAATGACATCCGCAAATATGAAGATTTTTATAGAGAATACAATCTTGATAATGTGGAGATAGAAGAATTACTAAAAAGATCAGATATAGTCACCCTTCATGTTCCTTTAGATGAATCCACCAAATATATGCTAACAGGTGATAAATTAGCTTTAATGAAAAAGAGTGCAATACTAATTAATTTAGCAAGAGGAGGCCTAGTTGATGAAATTGCACTCAAAAACATGTTGTCAAATAAACTTCTAGCTGCTGCTGGATTTGATGTCTTTTTGGAAGAGCCGCCTCAAGATCAAGAACTTCTTAATCTACCAAACTTTCTTGTAACACCTCATATTGGAGGTAGCTCAGAAGAAGCAATATTGGAAATGGGAAGAGCTGCAATTCAGGGTTTAGAGACTCTTTAATAATTATTATTATTCTTGCTTGAAGATTAAAAATCTAGTTTAACTTAATATACTATTGAGCTAATACTCTCTAGTTTAGAAAAAGATAAACCAGCTATTCTCTGAAAAGGATTTACGTATAATCCAAATCGAAGATAAGAACTAATAAATTATATTTTATTATGAATAATAAAACGCCAAAAGTAGCTGTAGTAATTCCATGCTATAAGGTTAGCAAAAATCTAAAATCTGTTCTTAATGAAATTGGTCCAGAAGTTACGTCTATATATTGCGTAGATGATAATTGCCCTGAAGAAAGTTGGAAAGCTGCAGAATCAATTGCAAATAATGATGGTAGAATTCGTGTAATCAGAAGAGATAAGAATGGCGGAGTTGGTGCGGCCGTTATAACAGGTTATAAAGCTGCATTAGAAGATGATGCTGAAATCATTATTAAAATTGATGGTGATGGGCAGATGTCGCCAAAACTAGTCCCAAAATTTATTAAGCCAATTACTGAGAATCGAGCTGATTTCATTAAAGGTAATCGTTTTTATGATTTAAAGTCAATATCTGGAATGCCATTTATAAGAATATTTGGAAATAGTATGTTGAGCTTTATTAATAAACTCTCAAGTGGTTATTGGGATCTTTTTGATCCTAATAATGGATATACCGCGATCCATGCAAAAGTGTTAAATCTCATTCCATTAGAAAAATTAAATGAAAGATTTTTTCATGAAGCAGATATGCTATTCAGACTAAGTACAGTTAGAGCAGTAGTTAAAAATATTCCAATGGATTCAGTTTACGATGATGAAAAAAGTAATTTAAGTATTTTAAATATTTTAGTCACATTTCCTTATCTTCATTTAAATCGGACAGCTAAAAGGATATTTTATAATTATTTTTTGAGAAATTTTAATATTGCATCATTGTATTTTATTCTTGGATTATTTCTATCGATTTTTGGCTTTTGGTATGGAGTAGATAGTTGGATTGAACTTTCTAAAAAAAATATGACTGCTTCTGCCGGAACAGTGATGCTTGCAGCAATGCCTATAATCGTTGGCAATACTTATCTTGTGGGCTTTTTAGCATATGATATGCAAGATACTCCCAAAGACCCACTTCATAGAGACTTAACTTGATAACTAATATGAAAGAAATTTTAACTACCAAATGGAAGTATGGACAGAAACTTCTATATTTATCAGTCCTGGTAACTTTTTCGATGATAGCTTATTATAATATTAGTATTGGATATGTAATGTCTCCTGACTCTTTTGGCTATTCAAGATGGGCAGATGCTTTAATTAAGCTTGACTTCAACTTATATAAATACCATTCTCAGAACACCTTCTGGACTCCATCATATTTCTATACTACGCCTGTTTTTATAGTTGCGTTATTGAAAGTAATTTTTGGTAGTGCATGGCAACATGCTTTTCTAATCTTCGATCTTTTTCTTGTGCTATTTTCTCTGATTCTTTTCTCAAAAAGTCTTTTAATTATAGGGGTAAGGCCAGTTTTAATATCTATCACTATGGGAGTTCTAGTTTTATCAGTTGATTTGTTGCTCTGGCCAAGGTACATACTATCAGATACGATTTTTGCTTTTCTAGTAATCCTGATTACCTTTATCGTTATTAAGGGTATTGTTATGGATAGGACTAACTATATAAGCCTGATATCTATTATGGTCATTACCTTGGTTACTAGACCCTCATCTGTGCCTATTGTGTTTGTAATTTTTTCTTTTATTATGATTTCACAATTCCAGATTTACAACAAACCAAGATTATTATTATTATTATTTATCTTAGGGTTTTTTGCAGTCAGCCCTTTTATTTTTGCTTACTTGCATCATTTGATTGAAGTTAACCTAAGTGATAATCCCCAGGGAGCGCATCTATTAAGACTTGTAGGGCAGGGAGAGATAATTAATGATCGCCCCGAAACATGGCTTCCCCCTCCAAGCACTTTTGGTGATGTTGCATACCTATATTTTGTAAGGATGATAAGTTTCTTTACTCCATATGCGGCGCCTTTTTCAATAATTCATATTGCTCTCAACTCACTTCAAACTATTGTTATAGTATTTTCTATAGGTTTATGGGCATTCCTAGGATCGAGGGTAAAATTACTGAACAAAACTGTTTTTTTCATTTTGTTGCTTTCTTTTTCTGTTGCTGCTTTTCATGCATTCACAATAATCGACTATGATTGGCGGTACCGATTTCCTATAATATTGCCTCTAATGATGATATTTCCTATTTCAATGGAAATATTTTTTAAGAGAACTGAAAGCAACTAACTTTAACTAATATTTTTTAGTATCACCCCTTATTTATTATTTATCATATCAAAAAGCATCGAAATCAATTAAGGAAAAGCGAATTTTCTCGGGAACAAGTGTGCGCTCTAACCCAGTTAAATCTTTAAATATGAAATTAAGGGGGGATGGCTTAAAACGTTCGGGGAGATTTATATAAAAAGATTTCGACCAGTTGCAGTTTGAATTTAGTCCAATCCAAATAGTAAGTGGGTTCCAACGAAAATAGGATAGCGACTTAAGTGACTTAATGTTAACTAGATTTATATCTCCTTCATACATATTAGCATATATACCGAATTTGTTTGTAGAGCTATATAATGCATAAGAATTCTTTGTTTTATAAATATTATATTTTGATGTAGGTCGCTTTATTCGCCAAGATAATATTTTCTCATTCCAGTATGGAATATATTGAAGATCTCCAGAATCTACAACTCTTTGCTTAACAGCACCAAAACCGATTTTAACTGAAAGAGGACACACATGTTGAAACTGCAACTGCTTGATAAATAATTTGGTGCTAATTGCATTTGCCACACCAATTACAAAATTAACCCCATTTATTTTCGCATTTTCATAGGTATGTGTAGCCAATATTTTAAAGTAACCTTTGCCCCGATATGATGGATGTACTGCTGTATTTATTGACAACAAACCTTTTTCAAGAGAACCAAATAACTTAGCCTTAATTGGAATTGCTGCGTAGTGGGCTATGATTTCTCCATTATCCCAGATATTGTATGCCTCAGCTTTGCCTACTGGATTTTCACGATAGAGCCAATTTAAATAATCTTTAGTAAAATTACTATGCGGCCAGACAAGTTTAAGTAATAAAGCAGTCTTCTCAATTTCAATGTCAGACAAGCAAGCTTTAACAATTCCATCTGGCTCAGTATAAAACGATTTTTGGTTTAAACTCATATCATTACTAGTAATTTTTAGCAGTGAGTTAACTCAATTAATTGCTATTTTTAAAAACCCAATATTTGCTTAGTAAGAATCCATTAATAGCAATAATCGGCAAAGATGCAATCTTTCCAACAAGCACGTTCTCTAAAAAAGAAAATGATATCATTACAAATGCCACTGTAATCAAATAATTAACTAAAACCACTAACAAAAATCGAATTAATATTAAAAAAGAAGTTACTGACTTAAATGTTAATTTAACATGGAAAGCAAAATTTACGATTAACCCGCCAAAAAAGCCTACAGTAACAGATAGAATATTAACATAACCCATAAAAATCATTATCTGTAATATGCAAATATCCAAAATCGCCGATACTATGCCACCAGCTATAAATATCATAAATTGTGCGTCAAGTAATCGTCGAAACATCATAAAATATTACTATTATCTTATAAAAAAATTTCTATTGAATTATATCGGTATTTGATAGAGGGAAATTCCAAAGATAATAAGAATCATATAGTTCCAAATGTTTACTTGATAATTTTTCTAGACCTTGACGCTTTTTAATTAGGATTAATATGCAAAAAATTTCTGTATTCATATTTGCACATCAAGATGATGAATTTGGTGTTTATGCTGAAATTATTCGTCTAATAAAGAATGACTCTAAAGTTATAGTTTTATACTTAACATCAGGAAGCTTAGATGGCAAGCCAAGGCCTGATAGAAATTGTGAGAGCTTAAATGTTTTGAGAGATATAGGTGTTATGCAAGAAAATATTTATTTTCTTGGATCGGATATATATATTCCTGCTGCCAGAATGTATGAGTATCTAGATACAATATATCAACAGATACTTAAGTTATTAAGCCCTATAGAAAAGATAACATCTTTATATTTTTTATCTTGGGAGGGTGGCCATCAAGATCATGATGCTACCCACATTATTGGTTTGGCGCTAGCAAAACAACTTAAAATTTTGGATCATTCATTCCAATTTACTCTTTATTCAGGACATAAATTACCATTGAAACTATTTAAATTATTTTCACCCTTGGCCAGTAATGGGGAAGTTATAACCTATAAAATTGCATGGCATTTACGGTTGAAATTAATTAGATATGCACTTTCTTATAAATCACAATTTATGCCAATGGTTGGTCTATTTCCTTTTTTTCTTTTACATCTCATATTTAAAGGCACACAAATTTTACAACCTGTAACTATTAATAGGATTTTAGAGCAGCCTCATCCTGGAAAGTTATTATACGAACGAAGAGGTATTATCACTTATAGTAAGTTCAAAAATAAAGTGCAAGATTTTATTAAATCAAATATTACATAATTTATACTTATTTATAGTATCTGAAAAATTCATCTACTTCTATTTGAATACCATCCTTAAAAGACATAGGTGAAAATCCAAAGTCTGTGCTTGCTTTTTCCCATGAAAAAACTTTATCTTCCTTCATTCTAAGAACTTGTTCAGTCGAGACGGGTGAACGAGATCTAAGAATTAAGTTGATGAAATATACGACAATCAAACAAAACCAAATAGGCAAATGAACAAATGAAACTTTTTTTTCTAATGCTAAAGCAGTTTCTTTTAATAAAGAAATGTACTTTAATTCATGCTTACCCGATAAATTATATTGTTTTCCAAAGGTAGTATTTTGATTTTGTAGCACATCATAATAAGCATTCCCTAAATCTTTAACATGAATAGGTTGCATTAAATTTTTACCATTACCAAAAACAGGAAAAAACCTATTTTTATGAATATATTGAACAAGTTTGTACATATTTCCATCTCTGCTACTACCATAAATCATAGTAGGTCTTAAAATGGTAAGGTTAGAAAATTCTTTTAAAAGTGAATCTTCTATTTCTATATATTCTGCACTGGCACTTTTAAATTTAGAATATCTCCCTGTTGTATGGACACATATAAACCAATTGACACCTAATTCAGTTCCTGCCAAAACGATATTTTTTGATACTCTTATACCCGCAATGTTTAATATTACTTTTGCGCCTTCCAACGCAGTCTTTAAAGAATTGATATCATCAAAATCTACATTGATGAATTCAAAGTCAAGGTCATATCTTTTAAGATGATCTATTTGACTATTGCTTCTTAAAAGGCATTTGATTTTTTTTTGAAAATTTTCTTTTATTAGTCTGTCAAAAAAAAATTGAGCTGAATGTCCACTTGCACCAACTACTAATAATTCATTATCATTTAGGATCATACTTAATCTTTTTACAATATTAATATTGTTTCAATTTTACTCATGCTTAGTAATGAGTTCATGAGTATTGATTTAAGAGTTTTGTGAAGACACATTAAATAACATAATCAATAATTATTGAAGGTTAAAGCAACTTTAACAATGTTTTTTAAATATAATAAAGGCTCATATTATTTACATAGATAAAGCAATTGATTAATAAATGTCTTTTTCCGGCTGCAGGATATGGAACTCGGTTTCTACCTGCAACAAAAGCAGTCCCTAAAGAGATGCTACCAATATTGACTAAGCCTTTATTACAATATGGCGTCGAAGAAGCTCTATCTGCAGGTATTACCAATATGGCAATTGTGACCGGCAGAGGTAAAAGAGCAATTGAGGATCACTTTGATAATGCATATGAACTTGAATCTCAATTAAATGGCACTTCTAAAGAAAACTATCTTAAAGAAATTATTGAGATAATAAATAAATCCACTTTTACCTATGTTCGCCAAAAAAAAATGCTAGGCCTAGGGCATGCTATTCTTACTGGTGAGCCTCTTATTGGTAATGAGCCTTTTGCTGTTGTATTGGCTGATGATCTATGTGATAGTGATAATAATGGTGTAATTACACAAATGATTGAAATATATAACCAATACAAATGCTCCGTAGTCGCTATTGAAGAAATTCAATTAGATCAAAGTAAAAATTATGGAATTATTGCTGGTAACCTATTTCCAAACTCTAATGATACATATGAAGTTACTGATATGGTAGAAAAACCAGCTGAGAAAGATGCTCCAAGTAATATGGCAATCATTGGACGGTATATACTAACTCCAGATATTTTTGACATCCTTAGACACATTAAGCCCGACAATAAGGGAGAAATTCAAATCACTGATGCTTTAAAGATTCAAGCTAAAAAAGGCCGAGTAATAGCATATAAATTTAAAGGAAAACGTTTTGACTGTGGAAGCGTTTCAGGCTTTATTAAAGCCACCAATCATTTCGCAAATAAACTAGACAACAATAGCTAATATAGTTAAATAAACTATTATTTGATGTCTATTTTAGTATCACCCTCTTCTATATCATCAGTATTAGATTGTGGATCAAATTGTGGAACTAGTTGACTGAGTAAATTATAAATTTTATCTGTTTCTAAGTTTAATGTAATCTCCTCTAACTCTTCTAGTAAAGGCTCTAATTTCTCCCAACTCAACATGTCTTCTTCTGCACGCATAATTAATTTATTCTCAGTAGTAGAAAACTTACCATCAACTAAAAGTTCTTCATAGAGTTTTTCGCCAGGCCTTAATCCTGTGTATTTTATTTCTATATCACCATTAGGATTACTTTCATCAAGTAACTGCAATCCACTTAATTGAATCATTTTCACTGCTAAATCATGAATTAGTATAGGCTCTCCCATATCTAGAACAAATACCTCTCCTCCTTTAGCCATCGCACCAGCTTGAATAACTAATTCTACTGCCTCTGGGATAGTCATAAAATATCTCACAACCTTTCTATGAGTAACTGTAACGGGGCCACCATTTTTTATTTGTTGCCTAAATAAAGGTATTACCGAACCACTTGAGTCAAGCACATTCCCAAAACGAACCATAGTAAAGCAAGTATTATTGGGTTGTTTAGCTAGCGCTTGTAAAACTAACTCAGCAATACGCTTACTAACCCCCATTACACTAGTGGGCCTAACTGCTTTATCAGTAGAAATTAGCACAAACATTTCTACATTTTCTAAAATTGCTGCTTCTGCAAGTAATTTTGTACCAATTGCGTTATTGAGGACTCCTTGTGATTGATTATATTCAACCAGAGGCACATGTTTATAAGCAGCGGCATGATATATTGTTTGCACTCCATAAAAGTTAAAAATATATTGCATTCTATTTTTATCATCTATAGAGCCTATAACTGGAAATATTTCTACATTAGTTTCTTTAATATTGATTAATTCTTGCTCAATAATATAAAGAGAGGACTCACTCATCTCATAAAGAACTATTTTTTTTGGGTTTAATGAAAGTATTTGTCTACAAAGCTCTGATCCAATAGAGCCTCCAGCTCCCGTAACCAAGACTACTTTTTCGAAAATATTTGTTTTAAGAAGACTTTTATTTGGACTAACTAATTCTCTTCCCAATAAATCATTTACATCAATATTAAGAAGATCATTTACTTTGACCTTGCCTTGAGCTAGCTCAGAAACGCCTGGTAATGATCGAACTAAAACTGGAAAAAGCTCTAAATAGTTAATAATTTCTTTACGACGATTGCGCGATAATGATGGAATAGCAAGGAAAACTTCTTTAATATTTTTTTTCTCAATTAAAAACTTTAAATCATCTTGAGAATAGATTTTTAGGCCATTAATGAAGTTATTACATAATTCATTGGCATCATCAATAAAAGCAACTGGATTGTACTCTCTTGACCCGTTTAAGGCAGTAGATAATTGCCTCCCGGCTGAGCCAGCACCATATATCAAAATATTACTATTATTTCTATTTTCTTCAGATAATATCCAACGAAATAATAATCGTGACCCAGCTATAACGACAAGTACAAGTAGCCAATTTATCAAAATTACCGAGCGAGGAATAAACTCTATAGCCGCCATAAAGGTAATTAAGCCCCATAAGGTGGCGTAAAAAGAAACGCCTTGGAAGATATACCAAATTGCCTTAAAACCAACATAACGAACAACCTCGTGATAGAATCCAAAACGATAGAAAATCGGCAGCGCTAGTATTGGTGCAGCAAAAATTATAAGCAGTAGGTCAGTATCTCCAGCAGGATAAAACCAATAACCCAAGCGTACAGCAAATGAAATAAATAAACCCCCTACAATAGCAATCAAATCAAATAAAAAGATTATTCCTTGCTTTGTTT
>Ga0257115_1001122_pt1 | contig 19085 bp, 18 predicted proteins | sample SI112_100mmetaG_FD_194465 | JGI IMG/M metagenome (GOLD analysis project Ga0257115, IMG submission 194465) | Marine microbial communities from Saanich Inlet, British Columbia, Canada - SI112_100m | ecosystem: Environmental > Aquatic > Marine > Inlet | place: Canada: British Columbia | collected...
TAAATTAATTCTTTACTATAAAGCCATCACCAAATACATTAGAAATAGCTTCTTCAGCGGTAGTATTGTTTTTTTTCATATATTTTTTAATTTCATCGACTTTAGCATCTACAAGATATCTGTACCAAAATCCCTGTAAAAAATGAAAATTCATGCCCTCTATTCCATCTAAAAATCCTAAACAAAATACATAACGATATAAAAAATATGTAAGTGCCCTTATACCCCTAGGCAGGCGAGCATATACAGTCTCTTTAAACCATCTCTTAATCTCAGTTCTTTTTCCAATCTTGATGGAAGCTATCGTATTAAATTCATTGAAGTTATATTCCAAATTTAATAAATCTACTGCTTCTCTTGTTGCATAATTATTATGTTTATTAACCCACCATGAAAGGTTATTCAAATTATCATCTATAATCTCGCCTTTTAGAGCTTGAGTATCGCCAGTTACAAAAATATGCTCATCCATCCAACGGTTTTCACATTCTCCATAACCATATTTGAACAAACGCAAAACTTGAACTGGAAATACTCCACCATGCTTAATAAGCCTACCTTGAAAACACATTCTTCTATTCAAATATAAGCCATTTACATTATCTTCAATATTTGAAAGAATCGATTTAATTTCCTGACTTAGATCATTAGTTAAATACTCATCAGCATCAATACGAAGAATCCAATCAGTTGATTTATCTAACTGCTTAAGGGCCCAATTAAATTGCTGTGCCTGATTTATAAATTCATTACAAATAACTGAAGCACCATAATCTTGAGCAATCTTATGAGTATTATCGTTAGAAAAAGAATCAACAACCAAAACAGAATTTTTAATCCCATTTAAACTTGATAGGCATCTAGCAAGATGCTTTTCTTCGTTAAGAGTAAGAATGATAACTGTAAGGTGCAAAATCTATACCTATAATTTAATTATTTCTATTAGGAATTGGATATTTTGAATCAAAAACAAAAGAATTATCTGGAAAACAAATAGATGTTGAATGAGGCAGTATTACTCCAGGCGCACTTCCAAAAAAATCCACTCTATTCAATCCAGAGTCTTTAAAACCCTCAAAAAAATTATAGCCTTCAGAGTTATCACAAATAATACACCCATCTTCAGCTAAATAATTTAATGATATTTTAATCATTTCAAAACGAGCCAAGCCATCAATCACAATAACATCGTACTTTTCAATTCCTATTGAATCAAGGTACTTATTGACTTGAGATACATTAATATCTGCACTTTCAAGTGAGACATAATTTAATTCTACATTTATTGGCATGGATGATTTAATTTGATCAAACCAAGCCTGATCGCCTTCAAAAGTAACAACCTTTTCAGCTCTTCTTGCCCACCACAAAGTAGATTGACCACCGCCAAACTCTAGTACTTTTTTTGATTTGTATGTTCGATTTTTTAAAAAATCGATACATGAAAAAGTGTACCAAGGAATAGGATCTCCTTTTTTTGTGACTGCCTTCATTACAAAGGCACTTCGAAAATAACCAGAATTATATGCAAAAATATAAGGGCCAAAAAAAGCCGTTAAAAAACTTCTTATTGGCTTAAATACCCAGCCTGGGATTATTTTTTTGATTATTGAAGTCAGCTTTAGTATCATAATATATTAAACAAAAATTAATAAAAAATTAATAAAAAATTATATTTTATCTCTTTTTTTCAAAATATAATTTCCTAAACACATTGCATCCATATCTGTTCGATTGAAGCAATCATAAGCTTGCTGAGGAGTGTCAACAACAGGTTCATTTTCGTTAAAACTGGTATTCAATAGCATGCCAATGCCAGTTTTTGATTTAAACTTTGAAATTAAATCATAATATAAAGAATTACTCTCCTTATCTACAGTTTGCAATCTTCCAGTTCCATCAACATGGGTAATTGCTGGGAGTCTTTTCTGCCACTTTTCTTTAACTTTAACCACATGCATCATAAATGGACTGTCAACATCTTGTTCAAAGTAAGTTGTAACATCCTCTTTTAAAACACTAGGCGCAAAAGGTCGAAAAGACTCTCTTCGTTTAATTTTAGAATTTATAATATTTTTCATATCTTTTACGGAAGGATCAGCTAGTATAGACCTATTACCCAGGGCTCGGGGGCCCCATTCACTTCTGCCCTGATACCAGCCAACCACTAATCCTTTGGACAATAAAGTAGAAGCCTCATCTATTAATTCTCCATGGTCTTTACAGTTTTTAACCAAAAAACTACTTTTTTCAGCAACTTTTCTAATCTGCTCATCAGAGTACTCTGGACCCCAAAAGGCATGCTTCATATGAAACCTTTCTTCACGGCCTAAAGTTTCATGCCAGACATGAAATGCAGCACCCAAACAAGTTCCATCATCGGATGATGCTGGTTGCAAATATGGAGTAGTAAATTCTGTTTCACGTAAGATACGGGCATTTGCAACTCCATTTAATGCACACCCTCCAGCCATAGCTAATTGGCGTGTAGGAACTATGTTGTGCAGCTTGTTCATACAATGAATAGAAGCTTCCTCAAAACGAACTTGGGTTGATTTAGCAATATCCATTTGTTTTTGTGATAACTTTTTACCTCTTTGGCTTGGCTTTCCGAGAAGTGCCTCTAGTTTACTTGTGTAAAATTTACCCATCCGAATTCTATTGTCTTCATCAACCTCGTCACTAGAGCCGCCATTATGCATCCCAAAATAACCTTTATTCAATTCAAACCACTTATCTTCATTTAGCTTGACCAATTTTTCCATAATTTTCTTATAGGTATTTTGGCCATATGGGGCTAAACCCATAACTTTATATTCCTCCCCAAAATCATCAAAACCTATAAATTGGCAAAGCGCAGTATAAAAAAAACCTAAACTATTTGGTAGTAAGACTTTATCAAGCACTTTTATCTTATTGCCTTCGCATCTTGTTGCCATTAAGCTTGCAAAGTCACCTGAACCATCATATGAAAATCCTGCGGTTAGAGTCTCAAATGGTGATACGTAATATGCACTAGAAACATGAGCCAGATGGTGTTCGACTTCTATTACTTTAAAGTTTAGTTTTTCTTTATCAAAATCACAAGTATCGGCTAATTGATCAAAAATACTTTTAACCTTTTTGCCTCTCTTATAGTGTTCAAAAACTGCACCAGCAGACCTAACTGGATTCTTTGAAACATATTTAACTTTTGCAGATAAATTCGCTCTAGAATCTCTTGCTATCGCTACATATGATACATCTTTTAATGTCAAGTTTGCATCTGAAAGCACCCTTCTGATTGCGCTGGCAGGAAAAGATGAATCATGCTTGACTCTTTTCCCAAGCCTCTCTTCAGCTACAGCGGATACTAATTTACCATCTACTAATAAGCAAGCTGCAGAATCAGCATGAAATGAGTTAAATCCTAAAATTACCATTTAATACCTTAAATAACCAGTTAAAAAACCTTAAACTTCATCCAAAAAATTTGGCTTTTCACCTTTTTTTAGGCACCAAATATAAAGATTATATGTGTCGTTTGCAATAGAATTCCAGCTGTAAATTTTAACGTATTCACTAGCATTTAAACTCATTATATTTCTTTCAGAGTCATCTAATCTAATTGCTTTTTTGATTGTTTTAGCTAATGATTTTTCTGTGCACTCAACCCACCATCCACAATTAAATTTATTAAGGTCCGACCATGGTGTTCCATAAGTTGTAATAACAGGGATACCATATGAGAGAGCCTCCAGAACAACGATTCCAAAATTTTCTGAATATGATGGCAGAATAAATAAATCAGCATGTTGGTAAACATGTCTTTTATCTTTCTCCTCAACTTCTCCGATGTATTCAATAGAATCAGAGACACCTAGATCATCAGCAAGCTTCACAATTTCATTTAAATGTCCATAATTATCTGGTCCAGCAATTCTCAATTTCCACCCATCTTTCTGAATTGTTGACCAGGCGTTAATTAGATTAATTAATCCTTTAATTGGATGAATTCTTGATAAAAACAAAATAATCCGCTCTCTTTCATCTTGCAGTTGATCTCCTCTTTGACTAATTTTCATAGAATTTTCAATATCTATTCCATTTGGAATTACTGCAATTGGGTTAAAAAATCCATAATCTCTCAATGAGTTCTGCTCAGCTTTAGATGTGGCGATTAAAACATCAGCACTTTCAATATCTTTCTTCTGAAAAAGACTCATAGCTATATTTTTTTTAATATTTTTGAATTTAAATGCGTTTGGCAGCAACATTCCACGTGTATGAATAATGATAGGAATATTATTTTTTCGCGCTAACAAAACTGCCCAATGATTATGAAGTGACCAGATGCCATGGCTATGAACTATTGAAGGCCTATTTTTTTTAAAGGTTTTATATATTCTAAAAAAAGATTTAATAGAAAACATGTGAGAAAGCATGCTATTTGTATTAATAACTATACTAATTACATTATCATTAGCTGAATTTATTACTTTTTGATTTATAAGTTTTTGTGAAAAAATAGAAATTAATAAATCATCGTTATTTCCAAGAGAATCTGTTAGTTGCACAATTGACCTAGATGGACCTCCTGAACTGGAATGTACATCTGAAACAACATGAATTACTGAGATCATATCATTTAAAGCCATTTGCACTGAGAATCTTAGTAGCTTCAAAAAAAACTTCATCAACTGAAGTTAATTTAAGACAAGCATTATTGAGTTTATTGCATTCAACAAGCATACAACCTTCACAATCTATATTTTTTCTTATTGAGACATGATTATCTCCAAATGGCTCCCATAAACCAGGATAGTCTCGAGAGCTAAAAATTGTTAAACAAACTGTTCCAACCATAGCTGCCAGGTGCATTATTCCAGTATCATTACCAATATAGATATTACATTTTCTAATCAACTCTGCAGATTCGCTAATTGTAAGTTTTCCACAGTAATTTTGTATTTTATTTACTCCCCAAGCCTCAAGCAAGCTGTCAGCTAACAAAGAGTCTTCCGGTCCTCCAACAATAAATATCTCAATATTTTCATAACGATTAATTAACATTTCTCCAAGATCGATATAAAACTCACTAGGCCAACATTTTGCTGACATTTTAGAACTAGGCCCTATAACAACTCTTAGTGTTTCAAAACCCCTCTCGGTTTGAATTAGTTTTTCGATGTTAAATAAAGACTCCTTATGAATTGGTAATTGAAACTTTACATTTTCATAGGAGGTACTTACTTTTTCAACCAATCTCTTCCATTGAGGAGTATTTTGAATAAGATTACCCTCTTTATCTTTTTGAGGTGGATACTTAATAATATCCATTGAAGTATATTTTGATAGTTTAAATATGATTCTAAAAAAAAGATAGTCACGACATTTAGACTTTAAATTCACACGGAGAACAAGATTATAAATATCGGTAGGCTTTAAATTTCTTAGTTGCTCTGATAAGGAAAATAAGTATTTTAATTTTAAAATTTTACTGGGTTCGTAGAAGATTACCTGGTCAATAAGATTAGTATTTTTTAATACATCCCAAGATGAAACATAATTTTTTCCAACATGTTCATCTGTTAAAAGGACAATTGAACAGTTTTGATGTTTTTGTTTTATTGCTTTAATAGCAGGAATAGTTACTAATGAGTCTCCTAACTGACCGACATGATAGACTAATATTTTTTTCAAAGTATTAACACCTATTTTATTTAGAGAGTTGCCAAAGCTTCTCTATAGCATCAACTGTATGAATAAAATCATAATTATCAATAATCTTTTTTAATTGTTTTTTGGATGGAGGATGCTTGCATGCATGTTTAATTGAATTTGCTAAAGAATAAATATCACCACAAGGATATCTCAACAAAGGGTCAATTATTTCAATTAGATCTTCGGAAGATCCACATGCATCACTTACTACACATGGAAGCCCAGATGCCATTGCTTCATTTACAACTAACCCCCAAGTCTCGTCTGCATCACTTGGCAGAACCAATAAGTCAGATGCAGAATATGCTTCGGAAACCTTGGATTGATTTAGGAATCCAGCAAAAGACGCCCTTGGCAAAAGTTTTTTTTGATTCAGCTCGCCTGTCTGTTCATAATCAAAAATTATATTTGTATTTTTTTTGAGTTCAAATTCTAATTCACCAGAACCAACAAACAAAATATGAAATTCTTTGGAAGGATTATTTTCATTTAAAATTTTTATTGCTTTAATAATATCCAGAGGATTTTTTTTAGCTATAAATTTACCAACAAAGAGTATACAAATTGAATCTTTATTAATATTCCAAAAATTTCTCAAACTTTGACGATTGGCATTATTTAAATTTGCTTGGAGTTCAAATCGATTATTCTCAATACAGTATGGTGCAGAATATAAATTTTCAGACTTTATTCCAAAATTTTCATATAGCCTTTTATTGGCTTTACCAATAGTTAAAAATTTATCAACATTTAAAAAAAATATCTTAAGTAATAAACTTTTTACTAGTTTTTTGATAAATGGACTTTTCTTTAAATCATTACTTTCAGCTCTTAGCCAAATTTTTTTTTGATTACGCCATGCTATAAATACAACTTCAATAAATGCTCTTACATTCCAACCAGTTAAAAAAATATGCGAAATTTCATCACTTTTCAATCTAGTTTTAAAGTCATTTGGAAGTTTAGCTGACCAAAAATCTGTTAATTGAATTGGACAATGTGAATCTGAAAATTTATATGTGTACCCATCCAACAAGTCAATATCCCACTTTATTTTTTTACCAAACTGTATATCTACTGTTGGCCTTATGCCATGAGATGTCAGATACCATACTTCAAACTTAACATCTAGACGCTTTGCTAATTCTTTCCAAATAGGTACTTGATATTGAATTGGATGGGTTGCAATAATTACTAACATGACTCAAATTATTTGTATTTGGTTATCGATGAAACGACTTAAATTACTTTCATTGTTAGTAATGATTTTTTGATCACCAATAAATGCTGACCAAAGTGAAAATGTAGAGGTAGATGCAACTATTGTTCCATGAGCTGACATTTTTACAATGGCATGCCATGCATTATAAGAATAGTCAACGCTAACATTTTCATTTGACAACAATTTATTGCTTAATGAATTCGGATCATCAGTAAAAATTCTTATCTTCTTTTTGGGAAATTCTCTAACAAGGTAACTAAATACTTTTAAATACCAATTATCACTAATTTGTCTAAATGGATCATCCTTAAGTCCTTTGACTGGGAAATCTCCTCTTCTAATATGCATACAAATATCATCTTTTTTTATCAACTTTAACTCAGAGAATAGTCTATCTCTTTTTTTAGTTCTAGCAATTAACATACTTATAAACTCTTCTTTATATTCTTGATTAAAGGATTTGAAAAAGTAGTATTTATTATTTCCAGTTAGATCTTCAATACCTTTATAAATAACAACTCCATCTTTATCATTTTTGGGAAGTTCAAAATTATCTTCATCAATTTTTTTTTTCAAAAAAAGCACTTTTAATTGAAATAATTCATTAATTTTTCTAGGATTAAAGAGATTAAAGTAAATTCTTTTATCTTGTTCACCCCTAATGAATGTGCCAAGCTTAAGTTGTATCATAGGAGGAAAAAGAAAAATACCATTAGTCTCTTTGCTTTTTTGAAATGCCCTATAAATTGGAAAAAGATGATTAGCTAGACCAGCTCCTCGTAGTCTAAATATTAGAAAATCAGGCTTACTCAAGGAAGGATAGTGAAATATCATTAGTTTTAAGAAGATAGCTTTAGAAAATTTTTAACAAATGTTCTCAATTGAAATTGTTTGATGCCAAAAAGTCTTTTAATGTACATTCGAAACACAATAATAATCATTACACTAATTAGAGAACTTAAATTAATTATATTAACTTGAAATAATTTAATTACTCTGAAAAAAACTTCACTTACATAACTATTCGCTTGACGAATAATTAGAGTTGTTGAAATACTTGATCCATGCTCGCTTGAAGCAATGCCAAGCTGCCTATGAACATGGCACTTCTTATGAACTTTTGTTTTTCCTTGAGCAATTAATCCTGCAATCCAGAAATGATCGCCACCAACCCCTTCATAAAAATTTTCATGATTTACCATCTCCATTCTGATAAGTCCATAAAAGATTCCATTGTCCTTAACTCTAAAATAATATTCAACTAGCCTAAGACCAGCATTATTTTGAGCGTGGTTATGTGACACCCCAGTATACTTTAAGTTCTTTTTGTCATAATATATTGGTATCCCGCTTGCTATAGAGGTGTCAGGATTATTATCCAAATAATTTACGCAGACTTCAAGAAAATTTTCACTAATCTCATCATCATGGCCAAGGAACATAAAGTATTCAGCATTTGTTTGACTTATCAGGTAATCAAAATTGGCAAAAGCTCCAATATTTTGATCTTGTCGTATATAAATAAATCTATCATCATTACTCACAATTTCATTACAAATCTCTTGAGTATTATCATTAGAACAGTTATCAGAAATTAAAACTAAAAAATCTTCAAAAGTCTGTCTTTGAATTGATTTCAAAGCATCATATATATAATCAGATCCATTATAAACAGGGATACCAATAACAACTTTTTTCATTTTTTCTATTAAGAAATACGCTTCAAAAAACCATCTGGAGCCACTGTAATTAATAATTTATTTTGAATATCTTTATCGATCTGGAAATTTTCATGACTTTTTAAAAACTCCCAAACTGCGGTTTTTGGATTGTTACCTTTCCCCCATGGTCTATCAGGATAAAGATCTTCAGGCAAATCTTCAACAACAGTATCAAATACGATACAGTAGCTGCCTTTACTCACTAATGAAGCATAAGCTTTTAGCTCTGCTAGCACATGATCATGAGTATGATTACTATCTAAAATAACCATCACTTTTTTGCCTTGTTTTGCGAAATCATGTACTTTTTCAATCATTACATCAGAAATACTTGAGCCCTCAAACATTGTAATTCTTTTACTCATAGGATGAGCCTCTATAGCTTTTTTATTATGCTCTCGTATATCTATGTCTATCCCAAGAACTTGTCCATTTTCTATCTCTCCAGAAGCTTCAAGAAGCGTCAACATAGATGCTGTAAGAATTAATGATCCGCCATGAGCAATGCCTGTTTCAATAATTAAATCAGGTTTTATATCCCAAATAATCTCTTGCATGGCAATCATATCTTGAGGATATTGTATTATTGGCCTACCCAGCCATGAAAAGTTATATGTGTACTTTGTATCCAAAGTATCCTTAACAAAATCTATTCCCAGTTTTCTTTTGACATATTGTTTTTTTATATTTTGTTTTTTTTCATTATTAAATTTTTCTATTTCACTCATTTGTTTTTCCATTATTTTTTGCTGGATTTCCATAAACTATACTAAAATTTGGAATATCTTTTGTAACAATACTACCTGCACCAACTATACATTCTTTACCAATTTTTATATTAGGCAAAATCACCGATCCAGCGCCAATAAAAGTGTACCTATCAATCGTTATTCCGCCTGCCAATATAGCTCCTGGCCCTATATGACAACCATCACCAATTTTACACTCATGATCTATAGAGGCGGATGTATTAACAATTACATAATTACCAATTAAGCATTTTGCGGCTATAGATGCACCCATCATTATTTGAACACCGTTACCCAACTTAGCATTTTTTGCTATATTAGCAGATTGATTTATTGCTGAAATTGGGATAAGATTATTTTCAACTAAATAGTTACTAATTGACACCCTATCTTTCCCCTTGCTACCACCAATTGCAACAATAAAACAATAATTTTGAACTTTATCTGAGTACCATTTTAGAAACCCAGATTCTTTAAAATAAACCTGGATACCTGGAAATGGACTTTTCACATTTTGATCATTATCTATAAGAGCATCAACAATATAATCTTCCACTAAAAATTCTTCTAGAGCAATAGCCTGTCCTGTTACCCCCCAAATTACTAGCCGCTCCTTATCTTTCATTTTTGAAATACTCTTTAATATAAAATATTACATATTCGACATCTTCTTCATTCATATCAAAATTACTAGGTAGATTGATACCATTTTTTCCAATTTTATTGCTAACATTATTTTCAACTATTTCATCAAATTCTGGAAAATCACTTACTGGATAAAAAAATGGCCTTGCCCAGATTCCAAAAGAATTTAAATAATCAATAAATTCATCTCTATTAATGCCTAATTTTTCTTCTAGAATTATTGTTGGCATCCAATAAGAATTTTTAACATACTCCTGCTCACTATTTATTCTTATACCATTAATCTTAGACAGTCCACTTTCGTACATTTTAAATATTTCTATTTTTTTGTTTACAAGCTCCTCTACTCTTTGCATTTGGGCAAAACCAAGTGCAGCTTGTAGATTAGAAATTTTATACTTGAACCCTATTTTTTCAGCCCAAAAAACTTTCTTTATTTTTGGATCTCTGCCATGGTCATGCAGTATTAAAGCTTTTTCGTACAGATCGGCACTATTTGTTACAAGCATACCGCCTTCGCCAGTTGTTAAGGTTTTAGTTCCGTGAAAAGAAAAAACCCCAAAATCGCCAATACTACCTGCTTTTTTACCTTTGTATTCACTACCTATTGCTTCTGCACTATCTTCTATGACGTATAAATTATGTTTTTTTGCTATAGCCATAATTTCATCCATCTCACACATGCTGCCATATAGATGAACAGCTATTATGGCTTTAGTTTTAAGAGTGATAGCTTCTTCAATTTTTTTAGGGTCAATACACCATGTAGATTCCAAAACATCAACAAAAACTGGCTTTGCACAAAGGTAAGTTATAGGTGCAACTGATGCTATCCATGTTGCGTCTGGAATTATTACCTCATCTCCAGGTTTTATACCTAAAGCTTTTAAAGCAATGTGTATAGCGCCAGTACAACTGGAAGTTGCAATAGCGCATCTTACATCTAAATATTCTTTATAGCTATCTTGAAATTTATAGATATAGTCATAGCAAGAGTCGCCCCAACCATTTTCAATAGCATCGCAAACAAATTTTTTTTCTAATTCTCCAATGCTTGGCTTGGAATATAATATTTTTTTCATTAAATAATCTCTAGTTGAGGAACTGCAACTGCGAGCTTACCACCACTCTCTTTAATATAGCTTAATTGTTTTATTACTTCGTTCTTTAAATTCCACGGCAATATTAACACGTAGTCTGGCTTATCATCTTTTAAAAACTGTTCTGTATAAATTGGAATACGACTACCTGGCATATATTTACCTTGCTTACTTGGACTTCTGTCCACTATATAAGAAAGTAAATCTAGCCTAATCCCTGCGTAGTTTAATAATGTATTCCCTTTAGCGGCAGCACCGTACGCAACTACTTTTTTTCCATCTTGTTTAGCCTTTATTAAGAAGTTTAATAAATCATCTTTTACTATGTTCGCCTTCTTTTGGAAGTTTTTGTAGAAGTTACCACTATCCATTCCTGTATCCATTTCTCTCTTGCGTAGTTTAATTACTTTCTCTGATACTATCTGTACTCCCGTATCAGAACGTTGGGCAAATAATCGCAAACTACCGCCATGTGTTGTAAGCTCTTCAACATCAAATACCTGCAATCCATTTTCTTTAAAAATAACTTCCAATGCAGTTAATGAAAGATATGAAAAATGCTCATGATAGATAGTGTCAAATTGATTTTCATTAACCAGTTTGAGTAGATGTGGAAATTCAAATGTTGCCACTCCATTTGGTTTTAACAATATAGAAAATCCCGCAACAAAATCATTAATATCTGGAACATGTGCCAAAACATTATTAGCGACAGTAAGGTCAGCTTGCTTACCTTGTTCAACTAGTTGTTGAGCTAACTTTACACCAAAGAACTCCTCTAAAATATTAATGCCTTTCTCTCGCGCAGCATTAGCTGTACTAGTTGTTGGCTCCACCCCTGTACAAGGAATGTTGTGCTTCTTTACATACTGCAACAAATAGCCATCATTAGCCGCCACTTCTATTACATGACTATGTTTATCCAAAGAAAAACGTTTAGTCATGTCTTTCACATAACGCTCTGCATGCTCTAACCAGCTTGTTGAAAAGCTACTAAAGTAAGCGTAGTCTTCATTGAATAATTCTTCTGCTTGGGCAAAGTCTTCTGTTTGAGCTAGCCAACAACTCTCACAAACTAAGACTCGCAAAGGAAACCATTTCTCTGGAGTGTGTAAAGTCTGCTCTGTAAGATAAGCATTAGATGGAGGTGCACTACCCAAGTCTATCAAAGGTAGTTTTAACTCTGTATTACAATGCCTGCATTTCATTATGTAATTATTCCTTTATAGGTTTTATCAATCATTGGATGACTTGCATCTCTTTTTGAGATGTGAGTAATCTTACATGGCCATTTAATTCCTAGTATTGAATCTAATGGGTTTAAAGCACCCTCTTGACTTGGTGTATAAAATTCTGAGTGCAAGTAAAGCAAATGACAATCATCAGTTAAGGTTTGAAAGCCATGTGCAAAACCTTCTGGAACATATAATCCCTTTAGATTACTAGCACTCAATATAGCTGAATGCCAATGAAGATATGTCTTAGAGTTCCTACGAAGGTCAATTGCCACATCAAAGACCTCGCCCTCGATACAAGTAATTATTTTTGATTCAACGTATGGTGAAAGTTGAAAATGCATCCCACGAATTGTGCCTTTTTTATTGGTTTTAGTATGATTAACTTGAACAAAAGGCTTTTTTAAGCCCACTTCATTGAATTCATTTGAACAGAATAATCTACTCAAAAATCCTCGTTCATCAGTTAACTGCTTTCTCTGAATTTCAAATAAGTCAGCTAGAGGAGTTGAAAGAAAATCAAAGGTATTACTCATATTTATTATATTCCTGTTGATAATAATCAATTTGAAAGAGACTAAATTGATTCATGTCTTTGTTGTCTATCCATGACTTGTACCATTGAAGAGTTTCAGTAAGAGCTCGATCAAGATGCCAAATTGGTATCCAATTCAGCCTAGTATTAGCTTTTGAACAATCTAGCCCTAAAAGAGAAGCTTCATGTGGATGGTATCTATTATCATTTGTCCATGAAGCTCCATCACCCCAATTTCTAGAAAGAATATCTACCACCTTAGAAACAGTTGACACGTCACCAAAACTTGGTCCAAAATTCCATCCCTCAGAAAAATCTCTTGGGGATTCAATTAATCTTTGACATAATAAAATGTAGCCAGAAAGAGGCTCTAAAACATGTTGCCATGGTCTAGTTGCCTTTGGATTTCTAACCAAGAGAGGCTTATTGTTCTGGAAAGCCCTTACTGCATCAGGAATAATTCTGTCTTTTGCCCAGTCTCCACCCCCAATTACATTACCTGCCCTTGCCGTTGCCAAAGCAACACCACTATTATAAAAAAAAGAATGTCGGTATGCAGAACTAATTAATTCTGAACAACCTTTACTGCAACTATATGGATCAAAACCACCCATTGGATCTTTTTCAGTATATCCAATATCAGTTTCGTTATTTTCGTAACATTTATCACTTGTAATATTTAAAACAGCTTTTACACTTGGGGTTTTTCTAATAGCTTCAAAGAGATTAACAGTGCCCATAATATTAGTGGATAAGGTCAACTTAGGATTACTATATGAATTTTTAACTAATGACTGTGCTGCCATATGGATCACAATTTCTGGACTTATATCTAACATCTTTTTAGTAAATATTTCTATATCTAGAATATTGCCATATATGCTCTTCTCTATAAATGACTCAACTTTGGCTTCTTTAAAAAATGAAGGACTATTAGGGGGATCTATTGCATATCCGTATACTTTTGCACCTAATTTAGTTAGCCATAATGATAACCATCCTCCTTTGAAACCAGTATGTCCAGTTATCAAAACACGGCGACCTTTCCAAAATGATTCTTCGATCACCATGTCTTCCATGGCGCTTTATCCTCATTCCATAAATTATTTAAAAGTATTTTCTCTCTTAATGTATCCATAGGTTGCCAAAATCCATCATGTTGAAAAGCTGCAAGCTCTCCATCTGAAGCTAACTCAGAAAGTGGGGGTCCTTCCCAACTTGTTTGGTCACCATCGATTCGCTCAATTACTTTAGGACTTAGTACAAAAAATCCACCATTTATCCAACTTCCAACTCCATCAGGCTTTTCTTGAAAATGATCTATTAATCCATCACTTTTAATTTTAATTGCTCCAAATCTTGCTTGTGGTCTAACAGCAGTAAGTGTAGCCTCTTTCCCAAATTTCTTGTGATACGATATTAAAGCACCAATATTCACATTACTAAGTCCATCACCATAAGTGAAACAGAATGATTCTTCATCTTTAACATATTCCTGAACTCGCTTCAATCTCCCTCCAGTAAGAGTTTCCAGGCCAGTATCAACGAGAGTTACTGTCCATGGTTCTGCATTATTTTGATGGACATCAAAACTGTTATCTTTCATATTAAAGGTAATATCTGACATATGAAGAAAATAATTAGCAAAGTACTCTTTAATAACATATCCTTTATACCCGCAGCAAATAATAAATTCATTTACACCATGACTTGAATATGTCTTCATAATGTGCCATAGAATTGGCATACCACCAATTTCAACCATTGGTTTTGGTTTTGAAGTGGTTTCTTCACTTAGACGAGTACCTAAACCGCCAGCTAAAATAACTGCTTTCATATTATGATTACCTCAAAGTTTCATTTAATTATATTAGTTTAGAACAAAATATATTTATAAAAAATTAGCCATCACATAATTTTGCCAATCTCTTTGACCATGCTGAATTTTTTTGTTAGTCTTTTTTTTCATAAACCAAGCTTTAACTGGAACTGTGAAGCCAGTCTTTGATCTAGACAATATATCTGGCAAAAGTGGAGGAGATGCGCAATTTGCTAAATCTTTCTTTAGATATGGTTTTGTATTTAGAATATAAGAGTTCATATAAAGATAAGTTAGTACATTTTTATCAACTAAAGGCACTCTAATTTCCAATGAATGTGCCATTCCAGCCCAATCAGTATCTCGTAATAATTGACATCTCATGTAATGAGATGATTCGAAATATGAAACAGTAGCATGATTATTTAAAAAATCTAGTTCATTTATATGAAATAAAGTTTTTTCAATTTTATTTAGACCTTCTAACATAAATTCTTTCGTATACTTAGCTCCATGAAATTCCAAATCTAATAATGAATCTAACTCCCAGGGCATTCTTGTAGCCCTTCTCAGTAGATAGGCTCCTTCCCAAGTCGATCCATACTCGAACAAGCTTGCATATTTAATAGATGTGAAATTTTGAAATAATGGCTTTATAGCTTTACGAATTATGCGTCCTAATTTAGGTTTAATATGAAAGAATTTATTCAATTTAATAATTTTGTGTAGTTGATGAAATGAAGGGTAGCCACCAAAAAATTCATCGCCCCCTAAACCTGAAATCGCAACTTTTAATCCAAGTTGAGAGGCTGCTCTTGAGACAAGCCATGTATTAATACCATCTGTACTTGGCTGATCCATTGAGTCTATAAACTCAATAAAATCTTGCTCAAAATCATTAATATCAATCCAGATTGTGCTATGTTGACTTCCATATTGGTTGGCAATTTTTTCAGCCAAAATAGTTTCATCAGAATAAGTCCCTTGATACTCCTTAAATCCAAGAGTAACTGTATGTATTTGAGACTTAAATTCTGAGGCAATGGCAACAAGAGTTGAAGAATCAATTCCAGCTGATAGGAAAATACCGATTGGGACATCTGAAATTAGATGATGCTTAACTGAATCTTTAATGGCATCTCTTAGAGAGTTATATTCTTCATTAACATTACTCAAATCAATTAAATCTTTAGTTTGAATATCGTTTTTTGGGTATTGTGATTGAATCATTGTCTTAACTGTTTCAAATTTACCTGTATTTTTATCACCTCCATATTCAATACTCAACCATGTTCCAGGCTCAAGACTCACTATTCCTTTATGTAATGTCCATGGTTCAGGAATATACCCCCAAATCCAGTAACCAATGTGACCTGCGGATTCAGGTTCAGAATTAATGTTTTTCCCAGCTAATAGCGCTTTAACCTGAGATGCAAATCGCAGTATCTTGCCATCATCATAAAGATACAGAGGCTTAATTCCAAAAGAATCTCGTGCAAGAAATAATCTCTTTTGTTCCACATCAAATATCCCAAAAGAAAACATACCACGCAACTTACTACACATATTTTCACCATCACGAAGATAAAGATTTAAAATCACTTCCGTATCAGTTCCGGTATTGAATAAAAATCCTTGAGCTTCAAGTTCTTCTTTCAACTCTAAATAATTATATATCTCACCATTAAAGGTGATTGCGCATCTGCCATCATTTGACCACATGGGCTGATCGCCCTCTGGTCTAGGATCAATAATTGCTAGTCGTCGATGGGCCAGCCCAATTGTTTTATCTTCAGAAAGCCAAACCCCCTCTCCATCAGGACCTCTATTGATCATTTTATCCCTAATGCGAAGAAGCTCTTCTGAAGAGATAGAACGTGCACTTAGATCATATGAAAAGATTCCAGCAATACCGCACATATCTGTTAACTATATAAATTAAACATAAATTTTCCAGTCAGAGAAATCACTTATTTTTAAAAGCCTCAAAAAAAGGAATTGTCTTCAAAAGGCCCTCTCTTAATTGAATTTTTGGCTCCCAATCTAAGAATTTTTTTGCAATAGTTATATCTGGTTGACGTTGAATTGGATCATCAGCAGGTAATGGCTGATAACACAGTTTTGATTTGGAACTAGTAAGTTCGATAATCATAATAGCTAGCTCTTCAACTGAAAATTCGAATGGATTTCCAAGATTAATTGGTCCACGCAAACCATCTTCAGAATTCATCAATTTTACGAAGGCATTTATAAGGTCGTCTACAAAACAAAATGAACGGGTCTGGCTGCCATCCCCGTATATTGTAATCTTTTCGTTATTAAGCGCTTGCATAATAAAATTTGAAACAACTCTACCATCATTAGGATCCATACTTGGGCCATATGTATTAAAAATACGTGCTACTTTAATTTGCAAAGCATACTCACGATAGTAATCAAAAAAAAGGGCTTCAGCACATCGCTTCCCCTCATCATAGCAAGACCTAATTCCATTCGGATTTACATGTCCCCAATAACTTTCAGGCTGAGGATGTATTTGTGGATCACCGTAGACTTCACTAGTAGAAGCCTGCATAATTTTAGCTCCGGATCTTTTAGCAAGATCAAGCATATTAATTGCACCTTGAACACTAGTTTTTGTTGTTTTAATAGGATTATGCTGATAATGAATTGGCGAAGCTGGACAAGCTAAATTATATATTTCATCTACCTCAACATATAGTGGTTCGCACACATCGTGTTTTAATAACTCAAAGTTTGGATTGCCAATTAAATGATGAATATTTTTTTTTGCCCCTGTATAAAAATTATCCAAGCATAAAACATTACTTCCATCTAGTAGAAGCCTTTCACAAAGATGAGAACCTAAAAAACCTGCCCCACCAGTTACTAATACTCGCTTATTGTTCTTTTTCATATAACTCTTTGAACCAGGCATATGTCAAAGTAAGGCCATCTTTTAAATCAATTTTATGCTTCCATCCCAAAGCTTCAATTTTACTAACATCGATTAATTTTCGAGGAGATCCATCTGGTTTATCTTGGTCAAACCTCAACACTCCATTAAAACCAACTACTTGTTTCATTTCTTCGCACAATTCACGAATAGTAATATCAACACCAGTTCCAATATTAATGTGAGTTAATCTTGGATTATAATTAGACTTATACTGATCTTCATCGAGCTCTAAAACAAATAAAGATGCTTCTGCCATGTCGTCAACATATAAAAATTCACGCATTGGTTTTCCAGAACCCCAAACTATTATCTCATCAACAGATTTTATTTTTGCTTGATGCATTCTTCTCATTAAAGCCGGGATTACATGCGAATTCTCAGGGTGAAAATTATCATTAACTCCATAAAGATTTGTTGGCATTACTGAACGAAAGTCAGTTTTATGTTGCCTATTGTATGACTCACACAGCTTAATACCTGCAATTTTTGCAATAGCATAAGGCTCATTTGATGGCTCTAAAATATCAGTGAGCAATGCATCTTCACGCATTGGCTGTTTAACCTCCCGAGGATAAATGCATGTACTTCCTAAAAACAGAAGGCGCTTTACTTCTACCTTATATGAGGCATGAATAATATTTGCCTGAATCATTAAATTATCATAAATAAAGTCAGCTGGATAGGCGCTGTTAGCATGAATTCCTCCCACTTTGGCTGCAGCAAGTATTACAAAATCGGGCTTCTCTTTATTAAAAAATTCATCAACTTTAATCTGGTTTGTTAAATCAAGCTCACCCCTATTCCTTAAGACAAGGTTTTTAAAACCTCTTAACTTAAGTTGACGAACAATTGCAGATCCAACTAGGCCTCTATGGCCGGCAACATAAACTTTGTCATTTATGTTCATATTAATTTTAATTCACTCAAAAAAGCTGGGAGATTTATAACCATTTTCCCTTATAAGTAAATCTCGTTTAGCAATATTGATATCTGCTTCCATCATTTCATTAATCATTTCATTAAAGGTGATTTTTGGCTCCCAACCTAAAATATTTTTTGCTTTTGTCGCATCGCCAAGAAGAGTTTCAACTTCAGTCGGCCTAAAATAACGAGAATCAACTGCAACAACGAGCCTACCAGTCTCAGTATCGAAACCTTTTTCATTAACTCCTTCCCCTTCCCATCTAATAGTTTTATCCAAAAAAGCCCAAGAAAAATTTACAAAATCTCTAACTGAATATTGAACTCCAGAAGCAATACAAAAATCTTCTGGAGCGTCTTGCTGCAGCATAAGCCATTGCATCTCCACATAATCTTTTGCATGCCCCCAATCCCTCAAAGCACTCAAATTTCCAAGATATAGAGTGTCTTCTAAACCTAGGGAAATACGAGCTAAT
>Ga0257115_1001125_pt1 | contig 19069 bp, 10 predicted proteins | sample SI112_100mmetaG_FD_194465 | JGI IMG/M metagenome (GOLD analysis project Ga0257115, IMG submission 194465) | Marine microbial communities from Saanich Inlet, British Columbia, Canada - SI112_100m | ecosystem: Environmental > Aquatic > Marine > Inlet | place: Canada: British Columbia | collected...
TTTCATTTGTGCTCCTCATTTTTGACGGTGGGAAAAGTACGAAGCCTACAGCGGCTCCGCATCTTCCACAACCGGTCATTGAGTTGCACTTAAGAGTTGAATTCAAGATTATTTTTCCTTGATGAATCACGGATTATAAGTTTACCCTCGATTATATGAATTTTATCTAAACTATCAATTGATTCATTATTAATTTTTTGAAGTAAAATTTTTGCAGCTTTTCTACCCATTTTGTACCCTTGTTGATCTACAGTAGTCATGGGTGGATTAATTGTCTCGGAACTAGGATTATTACTAAATCCCGTAACACCTACTTTATCGGGTATTTTAATTCCAACTTTATTGAGGTACTTGTAAACACCTAGAGCGACAGGATCATTTACACAACATATAGCATCAATCTTTGGAAATTCTCGGATTAGAGTTTTTGCACCTTCAAAGCCATCATTTTCATTTAAGTTTACATTCATAATTAGCCCATCCATTAATTCAATATTATTATCAATGAGTGCTTTTTTATAGCCATCTACACGATTCATTGTAATATTTAAGTGAGATGGACCTGCTAGATACGCAATATTTTGATAACCAGAATCTATAAGGTGATTCACCATTTCATAGACCTTTTCAAAATCATCACCGACTATTTTGTGGACATCAAGGTCATCCAGCACGCGGTCAAAAAGAACGAGGGGAATTCCTCTGTTTATTATGTTGTAAAAGTGCTTCCCTGTTTTTGTATTTTGGCTTATTGAAGCAATCACACCAGCAACACGATTAGAAATAAGACTCTCCAAATTCAAAACTTCTCGTTCAAAATCCTCATTTGATTTTGTCACCAAAATAGTATATCCATCTTTGTACGTTACATCTTCTATACCATCAATAACGGATGAGAAAAAGAAGTGGGAGATTTCAGGTACAATTACGCCAATTGTATAGGATTTTTTATTTTTGAGACTTTTTGCTAATGCATCAGGATAGTAGCCTATTTTTTTAGCTAACTTATTAACTCTTAATCTTGTGTCATCGCTAATGGCGGGATTATTTTGTAAAGCGCGTGATACTGTAGAAGTTGAAAGCCCAAGTTTTTGCGCAAGGTCTTTAAGAGTAAGGTTCTTTCCCATTATTCCTTAAATCATTGATAGAAAAGTCTATTTTAACGTTTCAATAAATTGACGGTTTAGTTTTTAGATAGAGCAACTCTTTTGGGAGGCGCTCTGTCTAATTATTTTAATAGCATCACTTTTTGAGTCTTTTGAAAATTTCCTGCAGTAAACACAAAAAAATATGTTCCGCTTGACAGTGTTGAAGCGTTAACAGTTACATCATGACTACCCGAAAATTTAATTCCTTCATTAATACTCATAACTTGCTTTCCTTTTAAATCATAAACCTTTAAAGAAACTGCAGCTGGCTCTGAGAGTTGATAAGCCAACGTTGTTACAGGATTAAATGGGTTAGGATAATTGTTTGATACAAAAAATCTAATCGGGTTTAATTTATCATCTAATCCTAGAGAAACTACAGGTGTCCTAATATAGGAAAATCCACCACCGCTATTACCCCCTGAAAAGGAAGTGAAAATTACGTCAAAGTAAAGGCCATCATCTGGCAAGTAAAGAGAAACAGTATCCCCAATAATTGATTCGGTTGACCCGCCGTGCATCGATGCAAAACTGGTATAACTCGCAGAATCTGCGTTTTCGGTCTTCGTGTTAGCCCATAAGGTACCAACCGGTGAACCACTGGAACCTGAATATCCATCTTCTTGGGCAATATTAAATAAACTTTGATTATGTTTCCGGGTAATCCTGACGCTATCGGTAATCTGATCCTGATACTCATCAAGTGTCCAATCTGCCGAATCAGGTTTTGTAAAAAAGAGACAACCATCAGATGGAACAGAATAGCGGATATAGGAAAATCCACCACCGCTATCACTCCCAGAAAAGGAAGTCAAAATTACGTCAAAGTAAAGGTCATCATCCGGCAAGTAAAGAGAAACAGTATCTCCAATAATTGATTGAGGTGACCCGCCGTGCATCGTTTTAAAGTTGCTATAATTGGCTGAACTTGCATTTGCAGTTGTCATCCCAGCCCATAAGGTACCAACCGGTGAACCATTGGAATTTGAGTACCCATCTTCTTGGGCAATATTAAATAAACTTTGATTATGTTTTCGGGTAATCCTGACATTTTCGGTAATCTGATCCTGATACTCATCAAGGGTCCAGTCTGCCGAATCAGGCTTTACGAAAACTACACAATCTGCAATTATTACATCTACGCTAATCAAAACGAAGATAAATAAAAATAGGTTAAAGTATTTTGATGTAGTGGTCATTTTTCTACCTTTTTTTTTAACAAAATTAGTAATACGTATTATAAAGAAATACCCAATGAAATTCTGTTTACAGGATCAAAGTCTCCTGCATCATTAAATGAATAATTTACCTTTGTTAATATACCGGAAAGCTTTAATGAAAAACCCAGTCCAAATGAAAGGCTCTCAGTATCATGATTGAATTTATATCCACTCCGTAAAAATACCATTTTACGATATCCGTATTCCCATCCAATATTTAAACGTTCTGAGTAGTCAATAGGGTGTACCGCATCTGCTTCAAAGAGTAAATTGTGGTCTTCCCCAAATCTGCTAAGAAAATCCATAACATCTAATGCAGCTCCCATTGTAAAAGTAAGTGGTAAAGGAAAGGAGTCATCTTCATACTTAAAATTTTTCGAAAAATTTCTAATTCCCATACCAAAACGAAAACTTTTTATTCCTGGATAATAGATTGTTCCAAAGTCGTAAGCAAGCCCACCTGTTTCATTTAATTTTTCTGAACCATCAGGTATGAGTGTTTTTCCAAGGTTTTGACTAACGTATTTTATTTGTCCCCCAACGGAAAATTGATCTGTGAGATTTTTAGCAAATGAAATACCCAATGAAGTTGCTTCAACATTGACATTTCCTGTTTCAATATATCCATCTGTATTATCTGCAACCCGCGTACCAGCTATTTGTCCATAATCCGATGATAGCATACTGAAGCCAACTGTACCTAGATTGCCTAATTTTTTTGTAATCCCCAGCGAATAATAACGTATATCTGCAAGCCAGTTTGTTTGTGTACTAAAAAAATCTAGATTATGTGTGGCCTTGGCCATTCCAGCTGGATTATAGAACATTGAACTTGCGCCTGAGCCAACAAGTGTAAAAGCACCCCCCATTCCTGCAGCTCGCGCATCTGCATCTATTTTTAAAAATTGATAACCGGATTGAGCAACTTTAATTAATTCAGCATTCAATTTTGTATGAGTTATACCTATTGCGAAAGATGTAATAATAATAAACTTAATTACCTTAAAAATAGATTTATCAAAATTGAAAAGAGTAAAGAACATTAACTTCATCTGATAATAACAAATTTAGTTATAGCCATTTTCCCAGAATCATTATCAGTGATTTGTGCGATATAAAGTCCGCTAACGAGTAATTGACCACTTTTAGATACAGTTTGTAGATCAAGAATATTTCCTCCCCATATTTCATCTCCTGATCCTGAATCATGTTCAATGGTTTTTACTAGGTCTCCACTCTCCGTATAAATATTTATTGTGCAGTATGCTGGAATATCCATAAACACAATTTTATTAGGTTCACCTGGGAAATTATTGGCATTCACATTTAATGGATTAGGAACCACCCGAACTGTTTTAAGGGTCCCAGAAGGACGTGACCTATACGCTGCAGCCCGGGTACGATTCAAATTCCAACCGCTTTCAAGGCTGTGAACTTCTCCGTCTGGACTAGGGGCATTTGATATCCCATCATCGAAAGCTGTCACGTAATAGAAATATGCGACTCCTCTTTGTGCAGAAGTATCATTGTAGCTATGAGTGACAGGGATACTGGAATTCCCGCCGCATTCAAAAATTCTTGTGAAGGATGAATCAGCGCTCCCGATACTGCGATAAACCCTGTAACCGGAAAAATCAGGTTCAACTTCGGATTCTTCTCCCCAATTAATTTGAATATGGTCAGGCAAGCTACGAACATCAACCGATGGCGCTCGAGGAGGGACCGGAAGTTCATAATTATTTTGGACTGCGTATTGAGCTGCCCATGCATTTTTAAAGAGAGAATCTTTTCCAGTAGCTATCCAACAATCTTTGGCATAATCGTTATCATCGTCATATAAATCAGGATGAGCAATGTATTGGGGGGGTAAGTTATTCTCTCCACTCCACGAAGCTGTTCCTTCTTTCCATGCCTTACCTAGTTCCCTGCCTTTTTCCGGTGAAATACTCCCCATAACAAATGCATAAACAAATCGAATGCTGTCGCCAAACGCAAGATCATACGGGCCGGAAGAAGTGTGTGCTATAGCTCGCCAATTCCACCAAGGAAATTCCTTAGGGAATTTATAACCTTGTTCGTCCATTCTCTGAGAGTGAAAAGTATTATTATAGACATTCTCTGTCTGATATTCTAAATTGAACAGAGGTCCACCAAATCCGTACTGTAAAACTTCATATAAGTTATCTAACTCACTGGCACTGTGGCTTGAAGCTTCAAACTTTAACCAGAAAATTTCTACAGTATTTACACCGGTCATTCGAGGCTGTGTAACATCATCAGATTTGTCAGCTACAGATTTGTCTACGTGTAGAAAAGCCTCACCAACATAGAATGGAGTATTAATAAAATTTTTTGATTTATCAGGGTCACCAAAATCATCATAATCAGAATTTGGCCCGCGGGCAGGATAACCATACATCATTCGTAATGAATCCCCAACCCTTTCTCCATAAGTACTATACCAAGGTGTACCTCTACCTGGAGAATAAAAATTATTCATCCGCATAAAGTAAACATCATCTAAATTTTGCCCTGGTAGTTCTATTTCATCATCATCATCAGTATTCCCATTATTGATGAAGGTCCAGTCGTAAATAATGAAATCATCGTAGTCTGCACTACTCCATGCAAGTACTTTCTGTTTTAGAGTAACTCCCATTATAGTGTTAACCGTAGACTCCATCATTAGATCAGCTGTACCGGGAATTTTATCAGGATTTACTTCGTCGCCGGCCAATGGAAAAGGGTCGTTCAAGATATCACCATCTACTTTGATGGTGGGTGGATCATACCGTCGGTATTGTCTTAAGGTGATGCCTTCATCGTCAGCTATTGGCATTGTAATATTTTCATTGGCACCTGCGGTTGCAGTTCCGACTACTTTTATAGGCCAATTTGTCCCCGTATCATCAACCCAATCAGTAGTGCCCAAGTGCCAGCCAGCATTGTAAAGATGAAATGCTTGGTAGTTATCATAGTAGTAATAGACTGCTCTGGAACCCGAAAGTTGGTCCTGATCAGTATTATCCACTACTTTCATTTCAACATTACCTATACGCACCCATTTGTAAGTACCAGCATAAATAATTTGAGATAAACCTATTAATACGGTGATATATAGTTGACTAAGTTTAAATTTGTGATTCATTATTTTGGATATATTTTAAAAATTATACCTGAACCCAATGGTAAATCGTCTGGGGTTAAGATAAGTTAAAAATCCTCTGTTAGGCATATTAATATGAGGCTTGGTTTTACTAGATACATCCCCTAATCGATCATTCCCGCCGGTATACCCTTTAGCCAAATATTCTTCACCATCATACATTGGAAGGTGTAAAGATTCAAGATAATCTCGCCAATCATCACCGCCGTCAAAGCCTTGGATAGAAATATATTGAAGCCCTAAAACATTTGTTATATCCATAAAGAACAATAAATCATTTTTCTCACCAGAAATATTTTTTGCTATACGCAAGTCGCCATTGAATTCACTTCTCCACTGTAAATTATCCTGTAGTACATAGGTCTCTAAAGGGTCCCATGTTGTATAATCCCCAGCTTTCCAGGTTAGCAACATATTTGCTTGCCATTGCCCAAACGGTCTCATCCCAAATATTTTAGGGCCCCAAGCTTTGGGTGTGTGGAAAACTAAACTGCTCCTTGCAAAAGGTCTGGCTAATGGTTTTTCCTGCTTTGGATTTTGATAACCATAGCGAAGCTGGTCACGAGGATTTTCATAGTAATGATCTCGTCCAAAATATCCCCATGTCTGCACAATATAATTATAGTTTATCCAGCCTGTAAACCATCGTCCATATCTTTTTTGTGCTCTTATCTCAAACCCACGGATATCTTCATAATTACTATTTTCTGTAGTCGTATAGTTTACACTTCCATCTATGTTGGTGTAATTAACATATGCAATTTGTTCAAAAACGTCTTTATAATAGCCTGATGCATGTAAAAGAACTGTATTTGAAAGATTATATTCTACACCCAATTCATAAGATACTGTTTTTGGTATCTCTGCAGAAGGATTTCCCAAAAAATCAATCCCTTGGTAGGCAGTTCCATAGCCTATCTGATACATATCAATGGATGATGGCATAGAATAAAAATGACCATAGTTAAAGTATAACTTTGCTGCACTGGTGACAGGGTGTGAGATACCAATACGCGGGCTAATTTTGATATGGCCTTTTGCAGATTCTTTAGGAGCTGATTGAGTAAAGTCTTCTTTAAAAGTAGGTGAAAGATATTTTGAATAAACATCAACTGTGTACCACTCTTTGTTAGGATTGTTACTATCAATTCTTAGGCCCAGATTAGCAAAAAGTCCCTTGATCTCAATCTTGTCTTGAATGTAAGCACTTAACCTGGATGGATAAGCTCGATATTGATTTACATAGTTATTCTTGGGCGCATAGGAAAACTGGCTTTGATAATTTGTATTTAGATCATCATAGTTAAATTCAAAACCGGTTTTGAATTGGTGTCTTTTGTTTATTTGACTGGTCAAATCAACTTTAATATTTAACGTTGTCACTTCGGAGTTATCTCGAGTAACACCACCTAAGGATGCAAATACCATTCCATCTCCTGATGGTGTATAATCGCTTGCGACTAAAAACCCAAGCGGGGCCTCGTCAACGATTACGTTTCCAAAGGATCGTATCGCTGTAGTATCACGAATGAAATCGGGGCCATAGCACGCATTTTTTAAATGCACATTTGAAATTCGAATATTATAGAATGTACTGGGGCTTATCACATGATCCAGTGTTAGTCCCACCATTGAACGATATATATTAAATGGGTTCAGCGCGTTAGGCCAATACATAGCTGAGCTGCCGCCATCTGCATAAGCATCAGATGTTGCCAGGTAACTTGAAAGAATATCAGTGCCGCTATCTAAATACCAATTATTCCCGGATCCTTCTGGACTTGCAGATAATGTATTAACTTCACCATACAAGCCTTCAATTTTCAATTTTATCTTCTCTTTGGGCGTCATTGTTAGCTTTAGTTGGGTATTTGATTCACTGTAATAGTCTCTTGCAGTTGGCAGTGCAAACATTTCATTCTTATTATGGTGCGAGAAGTAAAAAGACATGTTCCCAATTGCTTTCCCAACCAATGGTACTGGCCCGCCAAATCCAATATCTAGGTTGATATCAGGTTTATGGGCATATTGCCCTTGTTTTTGATCTAGATCATCACTTCCTTCGGCCCGGTGATACCATAGGAAAAGGTCACGGGCTTGGGATGGTGACATATCATTTGAAGGATTATTATCAGATAATAAATTCGCTGATACTGCATTCCATCCAATAAACTCTGGATAGCTTTCTTGCATATCAGTATCCCAGTGTTGGGTTCCGCCCCACATTACACTTGGTTCTAAAAATGGTCTAAGATAATAATTCATCGGATCATAAAGCGAAAATCCATCATGTTTATATTGTGGAGGATCATAATGAATGTCAATTGATCCGCTATAGCTTGTTGGGGAACCTTCTTTTGTAATTATATTAATTAGACCTGATCGAATATTTCCATATTCAGCATTGAATCCACCTTTGATAATACTTATTTGGTCAATGGAACTCATATTTACCATCATAACAGGTTGGTTTGAACGATTATCTACGAAAGACATCCCATCAACCATTAAAGCAGTTTGATCCAAACTGCCACCACGAATCAAATCATTTTCAATTCCTGCTTCTAAGTTCAAGTAATCTTTAATATCACGAATTTTTGGGACTTTTTTAATATCGTCAGCTACGATACTTACTTCACTAGCTGACCTGTCCATGAGAATAATTTCTTTATCTGCTATTACAAAAATTTCTTCACCTTCAATCACTTTGGTAGATAATTCAAAGCTGATTAAAGCTGTATGGTCAGCATGTATTGTGACATCTTTTCGTGTGGTAGCTTGGAATCCAATCATTGAAGCCGATATTGAATAAATTCCAGGCCTCAAATTCAAAATATAATATTCGCCGTCATCATCTGCCATTGCACCTTGGGATGTCCCAACTACAACCACATTTGCCCCAGGTAATGATTCTCCCGTTTCTCTATTTACAATCGAACCTGATATTTTTCCAGTAACTCCACCCCAAATAAGAGCTTGAAAGCATATTCCAATGGTCAAATATTTAATCGAAAGATTGTTATTCAAATTCAGTATTTTATTAGATATAGTGGAAAAATTGCGCATCAGAAAACTCTTTTTCTCCAAAAGAAAATAGAAATTAATTAGTTGGTTATTTACAACAATGGGTAAAAAAATAACGCCCCATACGGGGCGTTATTTTTTTAGTACCTTATATTAATATTGTGGTACGGCACCAGTGGCATAATCTGGGCCCAAATAAATGACATATATTTGATTGCCTTGATTCCCTTTGGCAACGTAGAGCTTGTTATCATGCCACACTGCTTTATTCGGGTTTTGAGTAGGCAGTGTATAAATGCTTTCTACAGTTCCAGTTGGTGTTACACGGACTAAATCTTGAGTAATCGTCCCAGTAGTGTCATCCGCATCAATCCAACCATCCATGAGATATGTATTTCCCATACCATCGATCGCTAGCCCTGAAGGAGTATGATCATCACTTGATAAAATCTGGGTGCTTGACGCTGGTGATATTGTATCGCCTTCAGCGGGTACTGGTGCTTTCCAAAGACCATTCTCGCCTCCTGCAGAAGCTACAGTATCACCCTTTGTCCACCAATAAAGATCACCATCATAGTAACGCATAGGCGATCCCCAATATCCATACGATTTTATTAATGTGGCAGTATCTGCATTAGCTGATCGACGGTAAATAGTTCCATCAGCTGTTCCAATGTACATATTCCCATCACTATCCCAATCGAAATCAAATGGGTTATTTACATCAGTATCTGCGGGCATATAGTCTTCATAATCGCCGCCTCCTGGAGGGATTCGAACAATCCCATAGTCACCCCAAACGACTGCAGCATAGAGGTACCCATCAGGACCAAAATGCATTTCACCTTCTCCCCAATGTGTTTGGCCGAAATAACTTTCAACCCCTTCAGGAGTGATCTTATATACTTCTGCAGGATCTTGCCCGCGTGCATACAAGTTTCCGTCTGCATCGAAAGCAAGGCCACCCTTTGTTTTGGGAAGGCCAGCAACCGTGATTATATCAAAAATGGGTAACAAGGTGATAGATACGGAATCGCTAACTTTTTCATCTGCATCTTCAACATTGCGTACTTTCAAATTAGCGCTTATTGAAACACCAACTCCACTAACATTAGGACGGGTAAATTTCAATGATGTTATAGTTCCTTCTGTAGGTGTTACCGATGCCAGTGATACACCGTTGCTGTCTATCTCAATCAAATTCAATGCTGCATTAGCGTTAAAGTTCTCACCCGTGATAGTTACTTCTTCACCTGGATATCCTTCAACAGGACTAATCGAAGTAATAACAGGGGTTGGAACTACAGTATCTGCTGGATCAGCATCTTCCTCGCATGAGAAGAAGACAAAGGATGATATCAAAATAAGAGTTAAAAAATTAAAATATTTTTTGTTCATAACTTTTTCTCCAATTGGTTAGTTTTTATGTACATTCGTTATTGCAATCGTTTGCAAGACAACTTTAATTTATGTCATACAATTTATATTGTCAATTTTTATTCATGGAACTTTTAAGTATGTAATAAAGATAAGGAGTGTAAATAAATGTTTTAAATATTTAGCTATCCTAATTAAACTTATAAAAGATGCCTACAAGAATTTTTTAATAATCATATCATTTTAAATTGCTAGCTAGAAAATCAATATACACTCTTAGAGAAACACATCTGTCACCATCTCTAAGCTTGTCATATAATGAACCACTCCATATTGTAAAAGGAGAAGGACAGTATCTCTATGATGCGGAAGGATATCAATATCTAGATGCGGTAAACAATATCCAGCATGTAGGTCATTGCCATCCAAAAGTGGTGGCAGCTGCTCAACTCCAATATGAAAAACTGAATATCAATACGCGGTACTTGGATGAAACTATAGTCAATTATGCACAGAAGCTCACGGATAAAATGCCAGCTGGGCTTGATGTATGTTTTTTTACCAATTCTGGTAGCGAAGCCAATGATCTGGCTCTTCGGATCGCTCGCCATGTCACCCAAAGCAAAGAAACAATCGTCCTGGATGCTGCTTATCATGGCAATCTGTCTTCCCTGATTGAGATCAGCCCCTATAAGCACAATGGAAAGGGTGGAAGCGGTGCCCCTGATTTTGTTCACACGGTTCCAATGCCGGATTCATTTCGTGGAAAATATCGAGGAAAAGATTCCGGAACAGCGTATGCAAATGAAGTTCAAATATTACTTGATGAAATTCAAGAATCTGGAAAACAAGTTTCTGTATTTATTGCTGAATCACTCATGGGTTGCGGTGGACAATTAGTACCACCGCAAGGTTTTTTGAAAGAATCATTCCAGAAAGTTAGAAAGGCTGGCGGGCTCTGTATTGCCGATGAAGTTCAGATAGGGTTTGGAAGAATGGGAGATCATTTTTGGGGATTTGAGACTCAAGATATTGTTCCAGATATTGTGACTATGGGAAAACCCATGGGCAATGGTCATCCACTTTCTGCGGTAGTTACCACTAAAGCCATTGCGGATGAATTCAATAACGGCATGGAATATTTCAATTCATTTGGTGGGAATCCTGTTTCCTGTGCTGTGGGACATGCGGTCTTGAATGTGATAGAAGATGAAGGCTTACAGCAAAATGCGAAAGATGTTGGTAAATATTTGAAATCATTATTAAATGAATTGAAAGAAAAATATTCCATGATTGGCGATGTGAGAGGGCATGGATTATTTCTAGGGATTGAATTGGTTCGCGATCTAGAATCTTTAGACCCAGCAGATAAAGAAGCCTACCAAATTGAGAATGCCATGAAAGAAAAAGGGATCCTGATTAGCACCGATGGGCCGGATCACAATATTTTAAAAATAAAACCGCCACTAGTTTTTAACCGGGAAAATGCTCTTTTCTTGGCCGAAACATTAGACGAAATTCTATCTTAGGATAAGGACAGATTATACACATGAATAAACCAATAATAGTTGGTGGACTACTCATCATTTTTATTACTGCAATGATAATTTTGAATAAAGCAACAGATATGAAAGTGGAAAAATACTGGGAAGATCCTACCGTTTTTCAAGTAAACCGGGAAGAACCCCGTGCTCACTTTTTTCCATTTGAGTCGGAAGAACTGGCTTTTGAAAATGATCCAGCAAAGTCAAAATATTTTCAATCCCTAAACGGGACATGGAAATTCCATTTTGCAAAAAATCCTGGCAAAAAACCAAAAAGGTTTTATCAATCAAGTTACAGCGTTAAAGACTGGGATGACATAGCAGTTCCTGGCCATTGGGAAATGCAGGGCTATTCCGTTCCCATTTATCTTGATGAAGAGTATCCCTTTAAACCGGATCCGCCAAAAGTCCCATATCATTATAATGCGGTAGGTTCATACGTAAAAATGTTTGAACTAGATGAAACGTGGAATGGTCGGGATATTTTTATTCGATTCGGTGGCGTTCGTTCTGCTTTTTATGTTTGGTTAAATGGGAGTCTTATTGGTTACAGCCAAGGGTCAAAAACACCAGCAGAATTCAACATCACTGAAATGGTCCAGAATGGCCAAAATAAACTTGCTGTGGAAGTTTACCGGTTTTCGGATGGCTCCTATTTAGAAGGGCAAGACACTTGGCGGGTCAGCGGATTAGAAAGAGATGTTTACCTTTATGCCGCACCCAAAACACGCATTTCAGATTTCTTTGTTTATGCCGATCTGAATGAAGATCGCCGTTCTGCCAATTTCTCTGTCAAGGTTGACCTTTTTAATCCAGAACGATTTACGGGTAAATATAAAGTTGATGCGGTCTTGAAAGGGAAACGTGTACTTTATAAGATGGATTACACCGTAGCTATCGATTCAACAAATTCGGTTGAATTTCAGGCAACCTTTTCCAAAGTGAAACCGTGGTCTGCCGAAACGCCTTACCTTTATGATTTAAAAATTATGCTCACTGATCCCCAAGGGAATTTGGTGGAATCTTTTACGCAAAAAGTGGGATTTAAACGGGTCGAAGTGAAAAATGGAAATCTATTGGTAAATGGAAAAGCTGTCATGTTTCGTGGCGTCAATCGCCACGAATGGGATCCGGTTGTGGGGCGCTCTATCACAGAAGAAACTATGATCCGTGATATCCAACTCATGAAGCAGCATAATATCAATGCCGTTCGAACAAGTCACTATCCAAACCAGGAACGATGGTACGAACTCTGCAATCAATACGGATTGTATGTAATTGATGAAGCCAATATTGAATCTCACGGCATGCAGTTCCACGAAGGGAGTTATGGACATATTGCGAATGATCCTGCATGGACAGCCCAATGGATTGACCGTGGAAAACGAATGGTAGAACGGGATAAAAATCAGCCGTCAATTATTACCTGGTCTATGGGCAACGAAGCTGGTGATGGAGAAAATTTTATAAAATTATACGATTGGATCAAATCACGGGATAAATCCAGACCCGTTGTCTACCAGCCAGCCTGGTATGAGCGCCACACGGATGTAGTATTTCCCATGTATAAGACCATTGAATTCATTTCAGAATACGCAGAAAAGAAAACAGATAAGCCACTCATTCTTTGTGAATTTGCCCATGCCATGGGAAATAGTGTAGGTAATCTCCAGGACTATTGGGACACTTTTGAAAAATATGAAGCACTTCAGGGTGGCTTTATTTGGGACTGGGTAGATCAAACAATCCTGAAAACAGATAAAAATGGGACAGACTATTGGGCTTATGGTGGTGATTTCGGAAATGAGTTTTCTGAAAATGATTCTAACTTTTGCGCCAATGGATTGGTGGCTGCAGATCGATCATTGAATCCCCATATCCTTGAAGTAAAAAAAGTATATCAACCGGTCAAATTCACCGATATCTCGAAAAAATCATCTATTACAAAAATTGAAATAAAGAACCGATATGATTTTATTGATTTAACTCATTTGTATTTTTCCTGGATGATTGAAGAAGATGGAAAGCAGATCCAACAAGGAAACTTGGAAAAAATAAAATTGGCTCCCGGGGAAACAGACAATTTCAATTTTAACTATCGATCAATATTACCCAAACCTGGATCGGAATATTTTCTTACAATTCGAGCGAATACAAATTCAAGGTCAACAATGATTCCTAAAGGTCATTTAGTTGCGTGGGGGCAATTCAAATTGCAGATTGAAAGGACCGTTTTGCCTTCCTTGGGTAGCAAATATGCTGAATTAGCAATGACAGAAAATGATAAGTTGGTTGAAATATCTGGCGCTGAATTCAAAATCACATTTGATCGCGAAAAAGGAAATTTGTCCCAATATTATTATAAAGGAATTGACCTTTTAAAACATAGCCTGCAATCTAATTTCTGGCGGGCGCCCAATGACAATGATCTCGGGAATGCTATGCGAAAACGAACAGGTGTTTGGCGAAATGCCTATGCGGAATTGGAGACCACAGAGTTCAAAAGCCTAATTAACAATAATGTGGCACAAATTCAGGTTCTATCTTCCCATGATACTACAGGGACAGATTTAGAAACAAACTATTTTGTGTATGGAAATGGTGCTGTGAAAGTAACCCATAAAATAGTTAAGACGACATCAGAGAATCCGGAGATTCCAAGATTTGGATTAAAAATGTCCTTAACAGGAGATTTTACTGAACTCAGCTGGTTTGGCCGTGGACCTCATGAATCCTACTGGGATAAAAAAACTTCTGCTGCAATTGGGCTTTATAATGGATCTGTTTGGGATCAAACTTTTCAATATGTTCGCCCCCAGGAAACAGGGAATAAAACAGATGTGAGATGGATGGCTGTTTCCAATGGAAAGGTTGGGCTTATGGCGAAAGGTGATCCTACTTTTGATGGCAGTGTACACCAATATCCATACAATGATCTGGATCATGTTCCTCATGGACAAAAACATGGAAAACTGGATATCCAGCCCAAGGACCAAGTCGATTGGCTCATTGATTATAAGCAGATGGGAGTGGGCGGTGATAATAGTTGGGGCGCTCGACCGCACGACCAATATACCCTTAATCCAAAACTCTATTCTTTCTCCTTTATGTTGATTCCATTTGAATCAACGGATGATTTAACAAAACTTTCAAAATTAGAGGTAAGATAAATGAACACAATTTCAATCATTTCATTTATTGTGGCGACAGGTGCTGTCGCCTTTTTTACAGTTCGAATTGTCCGGGGGATGAAAAAATCTGATAATGCCACTGAAGAATATTTTACCGGTGGACGGGCATTGGCGTGGCCGGTTGTGGCTGGCTCGCTTCTTCTTACAAATTTATCCACGGAACAATTGGTTGGACTTAATGGTGCTGTTTTTGGAGATAAAGCATTGGTAGGCATCGCTTGGGAAGCGTTGGCAGCCTTTGCCATGATTGCTACAGCGCTCATTTTCTTACCAAAATATTTAGCCAGTGGATTTACCACTACGCCGGCATTTCTTGAAAAGCGTTTTGATAAAACTACTCGCTCAATGGTGTCCGGGTTATTCCTATTTGGTTATGTGACTGTTCTACTTCCAGTTGTTCTTTACACAGGCTCCCTGGCAATGATCGGAATGTTTGATTTGAATATTCCTCTTTGGCTTGTTGTGGCAACGATTGGATCCCTCGGGAGTGCATATGCTATTTTTGGTGGGTTGAAATCTGTGGCTGTCAGTGATACCATCAATGGCGTTGGACTTTTGGTTGGTGGTTTAGCAATTCCAGTATTGGCTTTGGTTGCTTTAGGTGATGGCTCATTTTTCTTAGGATTGAGGATATTATTTAATACAAATCCTGAATATCTTGCTGTCATGACTCAAACCAATGTGGATGGGAATGTGGTATCGGTTCCATGGCCAACCTTATTAACCGGGATGATGTTCATTCAGGTCTTTTATTGGTCTACGAACCAGGTGATTGTTCAGCGCGCCATGGCGGCAAAAAGTTTGGCCGAAGGTCAAAAAGGTGTATTGTTTGCATCTGCTATGAAATTGGTAGGGCCACTTATGCTTTGTTTGCCGGGTATTATTGCACTCCATATGACAGATCTTACAATTGATAAGCAAGACCAAGTTTATGGAGCAATTGTTCGGCATATCCTGCCTGATTGGTCACTAGGATTATTTGCAGCTGTTTTGATGGGCTCCATTTTAAGTTCATTCAACAGTGCCTTGAATAGTGCTTCTACTTTGTTTTCACTCCAGTTTTATAGTGGTTACATTAATAAAAATGCATCTGGAGAACAGATTGTAAAAATTGGAAAATATTTTGGTATTGGACTAGCGGTTGCATCCATTATGATTGCACCAATATTAGATCAGATGCAGTCTATTTTTGAATATCTCCAAAAAGTGAATGGTTTATACAGTGTACCCATCATTGGGATTTTTATGCTGGGGATTGGTACAAAACATGTTCCTGCCATCGCAGCTAAAATTGGGATGATTGTAGGTATGGCATTTTATGCATTTTTCACTTTTGTGAATATTAAAGATGTTCCGGTATTTTTTGCCAATGGCGATGGGGATCTTCATTGGCTTCATGGATATTTTATTAGTTTTATTTCATCGGTTGTTGTGATGTTGGTCATTGGTTACATAAAACCAAAATCTGTTGAGGAAATCGCTATAAGTGATCAAAGGGTTCCAGCACCTGTGGATATGACGCCGTGGCACCAAGCGAAGAATGCTTCCTATGCCATCATGGGGACCACGGTTTTAATGTATTTGTTATTGACTTGGGCTTCAGTTTAAGAAATGTATAAACATTGAAATGATTTAAAAGTGGTTCCAATTATTATTAGTCGTTTTTTTTAGTTTACCTCATTGAATAATTTGATTCAAAACACATGATTATCAATTTTAAAAAACGAGAAAGAAAAATTATTATAACCCTTTTATTTTTTGTGTCAATTGGTTTCGCTCAACAATCACCTCACCAATATATTGAATATCAGCGAATCCAAAACAGACTCCAACAAGGATGGAATACCTGGAATACATCCAGTGTCTTACAGCAAGTATTACTCCCACAAGGGTTTGCCATCAATCTTGCTTTCAAACAGCATTACTTTTTAGAAGAACAATATCTTTCAAATGCTCTAATTGGTCGACGGGGAGATTTTTCAGAAACCGTTCGCCCCGGCCCACACGCTTATGATGGGAGTTACACACAGTTGGAGATTCAATGGGAGGGTCTGGATGCAAGAATTGAAACCGCACATGCTGGAAAAGATTTGGTTATTTTAATTTCTCCAAATTCAATTCCTCATGATCGTATGAAAGTCATTATTGAATCTGGAATACTGTGGAATCGACAAGGTAATCTTTCTCGTAAAAATAATCAACTGAAAGCAGTGTGTCCCGGAAAAACCATCAAAGTATTTACCACGTCAGTGCCTGTGGATGATGACCCGTATATTAATGTTAAAACACCTTATCTTGCTGTTTGGCTGGATGGAGAGATAGGTATCTCCACTGGGAAAAAACGAACACTTTCAGAAATAAAAAAAGCCATTGAAATCCAAAAAGTTAGTCTTCAATCAGAAGCAGAAAAATTTGGTGAATTGGCAGAAGCATATATTGCAGTCCAGGCAGGTATCGCATGGAATCTCATTTATGAACCTAAGTTTGACCGTGTTGTTTCCACGGTCGGTCGGTTATGGAATGAAGAGTATGGTGGTTTCTGCACATTCGGTTGGGACAATTTTTTCTTGGCTTATATGACAGGGCTGGCCAGTCGAGATCTTGCTTTTTCCAATGTGATCGAACATCTCCGTGGTAAAACAGAACAGGGATTTATTCCTAATGATAATCGCGGAAACGGCAGTAAATCATTTGATCGATCCCAACCGCCGGTGGGTGGTATCATGGTCAAGGAGGTTTACAAAACTTATCCTGAAGATTGGTTTTTGAAAGCTACGTTTGATGACCTTTTGGGCTGGAATCGCTGGTGGCATCGCTCAAGGAATAATGAGGGGTTGTTGAGTTATGGCTCATCTCCAGCAAATAATCCATTTAATGAACCTGTATTCGAAACAAAAACGGCTGCTGGATATGAATCGGGGATGGATGATTCGCCCATGTACATTGGTGTGCCGTTTAACAAAAAGAAACACACTTTAGAACTTCAAGATGTAGGACTCACCAGTTTATACATTGCTGATTGTAGAGCGCTGGCGGAAATGGCAGGAATTCTTAAACGGAAAAAAGAACAAAAAGAATTAGAAAGTCGAGCAAAACAGTACGCCCTTAAAATGGAAGAATTATGGAGCCCGGAATTTGGCGCATACCTGAATTATCGAACTGATGTGGATTCGCTTTCAACCCGGGTTTCACCCACCTTATTTTATCCGCTCATGGCAAAAGTGGGAAATGGTGAAAAAAACGAAATAATTATGGAACATTTCTACAATCCTGAAGAATTTTATGGAGAATGGATGTTACCTTCCACAACTCGGAACGATCCAATATTTTCACGACAGCGCTATTGGAAAGGTGCCATATGGCCACCTCTTAATTTTCTCACTTATTTAAGTCTTCGCCAGGCAGGCTACACCGATGCTGCCACCGAGTTATCGGAAAAATCATTGAAACTTATTATGACAGAATGGACACGAAAAGGTTACGTGAGTGAGAATTATTCATCGATTACCGGGACAGGCGATGATTCAAGATTATCGTCAGACAGGTTCCATTCCTGGGGGGCATTATTTGGAATAATATCCTTTATCGAAAATGGATATCTTCCGAAAATAGAAGCACCAATGGAGTAGGATTTCATGAGGTCTTTTGGGTTAATATTGTTATCTGTTATGTCACTTATCGCTAAGGATTATGAACCAAATTGGGAATCCCTGGATTCTCGTCCCACGCCCCAATGGTATAAAGAAGCCAAATTTGGGATCTTCATACACTGGGGACTCTATTCCGTGCCTGCTTGGGGACCGAAAGGGAGTTATGCAGAATGGTATCTCAATGGATTAAAGTCAGGTGACAGCACACGTCTAAATTATCACGAAGAAAATTATGGGAAAGATTTTCCATATAGGGATTTCATTAAATTATTCAAACCGGAAAAATATGAGCCTGAAAAATGGGCAGAATTGTTTAAGCAATCCGGCGCTAAATATATAGTGCTCACTTCCAAGCATCATGATGGATTTTGTCTCTGGCCCAGCAAAGAAAGTGATGGATATAATTCTGTGGAGGGCGCTGCGAGAAGAGACCTCCTTGGGGACTTAAATACAGCTGTGAAAAAGTCCGGGCTCAAATCTGGGTTCTATTATTCCTTATACGAATGGGACCACCAAGACTATCCTACCAATGTACCAAAATATGTAAACGACCACATGTTGCCCCAATTCAAGGATGCAGTTCAGCGTTACAAGCCTTCTATTATTTTTTCCGATGGCGAATGGGACCGGGACAGCAAGGAATGGCGGAGTGAAGAATTTTTAGCCTGGCTGTATAATGAATCTAGTGCACCGGAAGATGTGGTTGTAAATGATCGCTGGGGTGGTGAAACGCGATTCGAACACGGTGG
>Ga0257115_1001133_pt1 | contig 18956 bp, 17 predicted proteins | sample SI112_100mmetaG_FD_194465 | JGI IMG/M metagenome (GOLD analysis project Ga0257115, IMG submission 194465) | Marine microbial communities from Saanich Inlet, British Columbia, Canada - SI112_100m | ecosystem: Environmental > Aquatic > Marine > Inlet | place: Canada: British Columbia | collected...
GACTCCCACATCACAAAGCCGTTATCTCGAATGGTCGGTATTTTTGAGTTTGGGTTTAGAGATCTGTACTCTTCGGTTTCAAGGTCACCAGCCTTTGTTCCTATGGAGTGTCTCTTATACTCAACCCCCAGCTCTGAAAGCGTCCAAAGGACCTGGATCACTTGATTAGCATTTTTTCTACCCCAAAGTTCTAGCATCAGTTAACTCTCCTAATTCTTAAGCTCCATCTGGATCAAATCTAGGCATCACCCTCTCAGAAAAATGAGTCATGCTTTTGAGTATCTTTTGATAATCAAAACCTGGGAATTGCTGCAGAAGCATAATGTGTTTAAGTCCTATTGATTCATTATACTTTTGAATTTTTTCCGCAACATAGTCAGCATCTCCAACCCAGATCAGCTCATACTTCATAAGAAAATCAAACCACTCACCATTCAGGTCTTCATCCGTTGGATTAGCATCATCATCAAGGTAAGCTTTACGAGTCCAGCTTCCTTCTGGTCTTGAGCCGCTCAGATATTCATAGTAACCATTAATTGCCGCTCTCACATCTTTATCTGCTTGTTCCATAGATTCTGCTACATAGATAACAGCGCATACACCTACACCATCTCCTCTTTTATGAATTGTCCCATCATGTGACTCTGCATTAGCATATTCATCCCAGCAGCTCACTAGCTTGCCTGGTGGACTTGACATGCCAATGACATTGAAACCTCTCTCAGCTGCCAACTTGTAGGTATGAGGTGAGTTTGACATCAGCCATACTGGTGGATGAGGCTGCTGATAAGGCCTTGGATGAATATACATGCCCGTGTATTCTCCATCTTCAGAGTGGTACTCTTTTTCAAGAGGCATTAGGAATCGATTCGTTTCTTTCCATCCAGGAACAGGAAACTCATAAAACTCACCCTTGTGAGTAAAAGGGTCTTGTGTCCATGCCTTTAAAATAACTTCAAGAGACTCCATAAAAAGCCTGTAACTTTTTTCATTGTCTCTTCTATCGGCATCTTGATTAAACTGCAAAGTGACTCGTTCATTGATTCCTTTTGCTACGCCAAAGTCAACTCTTCCTTCTGTCATGTTGTCTAGAAGCGCCAGATCCTCTGCAACCCTAAGCGGATGCCAGTCAGGAAGAACAATGGGCGCTTGACCCACTCTTATTTTTTTTGAGTGAGACGCTAAATCAAGCGACATCATTATTGGATTAGGAGGCGCGTTTAGATACCCGTTATGAGCAAAGTGATGCTCAGTAAGCCACACAGTTGTGAAGTCAGCTTGCTCTGCGAGACTTGTTTGTTCACGCATCATTCTAACGACACGATTCCATGGAATATTTTCGCCAGGATTAAAGAAAGGGACAAAGTCAAATCTCATAATAATTATTTATATAAGATAATTAAAACTAGAATAATAATTGAAAAAACAGTAAAACTCAAATAAAAAAATTAGTAAGATTTAAGTCCTCCTATATGAGGTATAAGATTTGATTCATATTTTTTCCAGATTGAGTCATTGAAACAATAAAATTAGTTTTTTTTTATACTAATGCACTAATGGAAAATATATTAATTAAAATTAGTTAATATAAAGGAAAAAATTTAATTTAGTAATATTAATTGTACGTTTAATGATACTTAAAGATCTGGAAGTAAAAATGTCTAATAATAACATTGAATCAATTCTAGCTCTTTTTTCTAAAGAGCAGTTTAATGAAGCATTAGATGCTATTCAAGGATTAATTATTAATGATCCAAATGACGCCCTCCTGTTCAATATTCGGGGTGCTTGCTATGCCGGGTTAGACCAATTAAATCTCGCTAAAGAGAATTATGAAAAGGCTATAGCACTTAATCCAGGATATGCAAAAGCTCACTATAATCTTGCAGGCGCACTTCATGAACTTGATGAGTTCGATGCCTCTATTCAATCATATCAAAATGCACTAGTTATTGAGCCTGATTATGCTGAAGCTCATAATAATCTTGGTAGTGTTTTTAAAGAAACTGGTCAACTAGATGCAGCAATAAAATCCTATGAAAAAGCAATTAACATTAAGCCAGACTATTTGGAGGCATACTACAGCCTTGGAACTTCATTTCAAGAGCTTGGGAAATTAAAAGATACAGTTCAATGTTACGAGAAAGTTTTAGAGTTGAGACCAAACCTAACTGGAACACTTAATAATCTTGGAAATATCCTAAGGGAGCTTGGAAGGTTTGATGAAGCTATATTGAACTACGAAAAAGCGATTTCTATTGATCCTAATTTTGTTGAGGTTTATTTTAATTTAGGAACTACTTTTCAAGAGCTAAATCAATTAAAAAATGCAATAAAACATTATAAAAAAGCAATTGAAATTAACTCAAACTATCACGAAGCACTCAATAATCTTGGCGTTGCATATAAAGATCTGAAGGAGTTTGATTCTGCAATTGAAGCTTATCAAATGGCATTAAATATCAAGCCTGATTATGCAGAAGCTCTCAACAATATCGGAATTGTATATAAGGAATTGGGTCAATTAGATGATGCAATTAAGAGTCATAAAGGGGCTCTCAATATTCTTCCGGAGTATGCTGAAGCCCATAATAATCTTGGGATAATTCTAATAGAAGGTAAGCAATTAAATGAAGCCATAGAAAGATTTAAGAAAGCAATTGCAGCAGATGCGAATTTCATAGAGGCATATAATAATCTTGGAAGTGCCCACATGGAATTAAATCATTTTGATTTATCATTAGAAAATTTTCAAAAGGCACTCTTGATCAATCCTAATTATGTTGAGGCGCATAACAATCTTGGTCGTTTGTTTATGCATTTAGGTCAATTAGATAAAGCGGTTGAGTCCTTTCAAAAATCAATCAAAATTAAACCAAACTATGAATATGCCCATAATAATTTAGGACTTGCTTACAATGACCTTGGCAATTGGGAGGAAGCTGCTAAATGTTATAAAAGAGCAATGACTATTAATCCTAGTTATTTTGAACCTTGCGCTAACTATGCAAATTTGTTGACAGATTTAAATGACTTTGACGAAGCACTAAGAATATATGAGCGAGCTAATGAGCTTAAGCCAGAAGCTGACTATATGCAGGGGAATATATTGCATACAAAAATGCGTATTTGTGTTTGGGATAATTATTCTAATCAACTGATTGACTTACAAAGTAAAATTAATGATGGAAAAAAAGTGATTGGCCCTTTTCAATTAATAGCGTTGATTGATGATCCTGAGATACAGAGTAAAGTAAGCATAATCTACGCTCAAGATAAGTATCCACAGAATAATTTTTTGCCAAAAATGGATCATTATCCCAAGCATAAAAAAATTCGAATAGGTTATTTTTCTGCTGACTTTAGAGAGCATCCTGTAGCTTTTTTAACAGCTGAACTATATGAAATTCATGATAGAAGCCAATTTGAAGTTCATGCTTTCTCTTATGGCCCAAACTCTGAAGATAAATTTAATCTTCGAATCAAAGCAGGTGTGGATCAATTCCATGATGTAAGTAAGATGTCACATAAGGAAATTGCTACTCTTTCAAGATCACTTGAGATAGATATTGCGGTTGACTTAAGCGGCACAACTCAAAATTGTAGAACCGAAGTATTTGCCATGTCAGCAGCTCCAATACAAACTAGTTATATTGGATGGCTTGGAACAATGGGCGCCGACTATTATGATTATTTGATAGCCGCTAAAGGAATGATTCCAAAGAAAAACCAAAAGTATTTTTCCGAAAAAATTGCCTATTTACCAAGTTACCAAGTTAATGATTCAAAAGAAATATTACCAGAAGCCTCCCTCACTCTAGAAGACCTAGGCTTACCTAAGGATAGTTTTGTTTTTTGCTGTTTTAATAACACCTATAAGATTACACCGATAGTATTTGATAGTTGGGCTAGAATACTCAAGAGAGTTGAAAAAAGTGTCATGATGATTTATGTAGCTAATAAATCAGCACAAAATAATTTAACCAAAGAAATTACGAATAGAGGTGTTAATCCCGAAAGGCTTTACTTTGGAGAAAATCTACAAAGAGATAAATATTTAGATCGATATCGACTAGCTGATCTATTTCTAGATACATTCCCCTATAATGCTGGAACAACTGCAAGTGATGCTCTTAAAATGGGGCTGCCAATCTTGACATTGAAAGGAAATTCATTCAATAGCAGAGAAGCTGCCAATATTATAAGTGCTGTAAATTTGTCTGAGATGATTGCAGCAAGTCAAGAAGAATACGAATCGCTTGCGATAGAATTAGCAAAAAACCCTATGAAATATAGAACTATTAAGGATAAATTAGTCGATAATTTACCAAATGCCCCCTTGTATAACACTCGTTTATTTGCAAAAAATATAGAGTCAGCCTATAAAACTATGTTTGAGAGATATCATCAGGGGCTAGATCCTGATCATATATATGTAGAAGATCTAAATGGATAATGCTACAAGTCGCAGAAAACAAAAAGGAATTTAAATAATGAAAAAGCAAGTTAAAGATATGTCGCTGATGCAAGATGACTCAGACAATATTGTTATGTTTTACCCTCATGTTTCCAAGTTAGCTAAAAAAGCTGTAATGGAAGTTCTCGATACTCGTTGGATTGGCCAAGGTCCAAAGGTTAAGTTATTTGAAGAAAGTTTTAGTAATAAATTTGCATCAAAACTCCCAGCTATCGCTGTAGGCTCTGGAACTGACGCACTTCATCTATCATATATTCTGGCCGGATTAAAGCCTGGCGATGAAGTTATAGCTCCTGTATTTACATGTACTGCAACAAATATCCCTTTTTTATATATGGGAATTAAAATTCTTTTTGCTGACATTGATCCTAATACTATGAATATAGATGTCAATCATGTCAACCAGTTGATAAATAAGAATGTTAAAGCAATAATTTGCGTCCACTACGGCGGCTTACCATGCGATATGGATGAGTTGCAAAGTATTGCTGATGAATGGAGTATTCCTATAATTGAGGATGCCGCACATGCAGTTGGCGCAAAATATAAAGGTTCGGCTATTGGCAGTATCTCTGATTTTACAATGTTTTCATTTCAAGCCATTAAGCATATAACTACTGGCGATGGTGGTATGCTGATTGTAAAAAACAAAGAGTTAATTGATAAAGCGGAGCGAGTTCGCTGGTTTGGTATTGATAGAAAAGCTAAACAAGCAGGTATTTGGGAAAATGATATTACTGAAATTGGATATAAATATCAAATGACAGATATTGCTGCTGCAATGGGTATTGCCTCTCTTCAAGAGTTTGATGCTGTATCTAGTTTAAGAAAAAAACTTTTTAGGGCTTATTGTGATGAATTGACTGGCTATGATAGAGTTAAAATAATTGGAAATGATTTTGATGACCGAGAGCATGCAGCCTGGCTCTTTACAATTATTGTAGACGACAGATATAAACTACAAGAAAAATTAAGAGAAAATAAAATTGAAAGTAATCAAGTGCATTTTCGAAATGATAGATACTCGATTTTTAGCGACTTTACTAAAGGAAAAGAATTTCCAAATATGGACCAAATAGAAGACAAATATTTAGTTCTTCCTTTACATACTATGATGAATGAAAACGATGTTAGAAGAGTATGTTCAGTTATAAAATCTGGCTGGTGAACATCTTTCTGCTAGAAAAAAATATCATAAAATTGAACAATGACTAATGAGCAAACGATACTAGTAACTGGAGGAGCAGGATTTATTGGCTCTGCATTAATACGGTATATTATTGCGAATACAAAGCACAAAGTTGTAAATATTGATAAATTATCTTATTCAGGAAATTTGGGGTCTTTAAATTCTATTAAAGGCAATAAGAATTATATTTTTGAAAGAGTAGATATTTGTGATTCAAATGAATTGGAAAGAATATTCAGAGAGAATAAGCCTGATATAGTAATTCACCTAGCAGCAGAATCCCATGTAGATAGATCCATTGACGGGCCATTAGAGTTTATTCAAACTAATATATTTGGAACATATACTCTCCTTGAGAATTCAAGAAATTACTATAAATTACTAAAGAGCGCTAAAAAGAAAAAATTTCGTTTTCTGCATGTTTCAACTGATGAAGTTTATGGCGATTTAAGAAGCTCATCCAATTTTTTTTCTGAAGAAACTCGCTATGATCCTAGTTCCCCCTATTCTGCTTCAAAAGCAAGTTCTGACCATTTGGTTAGGGCATGGCACCGATCATATGGGCTACCAGTTCTAATTACTAATTGTTCAAACAATTATGGACCTTTTCAATTCCCTGAGAAGCTCATTCCACACGTAATTCTAAGTGCAATTAGAGGAAAAAAAATACCTATTTATGGTGATGGAACTCAAATTAGGGACTGGCTTTATGTTGAGGATCATATTTACGCCTTAATGGACGTCGCATTTAATGGAGTTATTGGCGAAACTTATAATATCGGGGGTAACAACGAGATTCAAAATATTGAGGTTGCGAAAATGATATGTAGCATACTAGACAAATTGGCTCCAGAAAAATTAAACGGAATGAGTTCTTTTTGTGAATTAATCTCTCATGTTAAAGATAGACCCGGGCATGATGTAAGATATGCAATTGATTCTAGTAAAATTAAGAGAAATTTAGGCTGGAGCCCAAATGAAAATTTTGAGTCTGGCATCTTTAAAACAGTCCAATGGTATTTAGCAAATTTATCTTGGTCTAATAATGTCCAAAACGGAAACTACAAACTTAAGCGCTTAGGAGTAGATATAAAATGAAAGGTATTATTTTAGCTGGTGGTTCTGGAACAAGGCTTTATCCAATAACAAAAGGAGTTTCTAAGCAACTATTGCCTGTCTATGACAAGCCAATGATTTACTATCCGCTTTCTGTTTTAATGTTGGCCGGAATCAAAGAAATTTTAATTATTTCTACTGAAGAAGATTTGCCTCGATTTGAAAATCTACTTGGGGATGGCTCTTCGATTGGGATACAAATTGAATACATAATCCAGCCCTCACCTGATGGAATCGCTCAAGCTTTCATTTTAGGCAAAGAATTCATTGGTTCAGATCCAGTAGCATTAGTCTTAGGAGATAATATTTTCTATGGCCAAGGTATAACAGACTATCTTGAGGATGCAATATTTGACGTATTAAATCATAATTGTGCAACTATATTTGGATATCATGTCAAAAACGCCTCACGATATGGAGTTGTAGACTTTGATCATTCTGGAAAAGTAATTAGTATTGAAGAGAAACCAACTAACCCTAAAAGTAGTTATGCAGTCACTGGGCTTTATTTTTATCCAAATGATGTAATTAATAATGCATTTAAATTAAAACCTTCAGATAGAGGAGAACTTGAAATTACTGATATAAATAGAATTTATTTAAATGAAAGCCGTTTAAATGTAAAAGTTCTTGGAAGAGGATTTGCTTGGCTTGATACAGGTGAGCATGATGAATTACTTGGTGCTTCTACTTTTATTGAAACTATTGAAAAAAGACAGGGTCTAAAAGTTGCATGTATCGAAGAAATTGCATTTGATAAAGGATATATTGGTAAAGAGCAGTTGATGTCAATTGCTAATGAAATGAGTGGAAATCAATATGGACAATATTTACTTAATCAGATAGATTGAAATTCGTAGTTAAAGCTTTATCTTCCTTTGAATATTTATTAATGACAAAAGCTATGCTCCATGAACGAAGAAATTATTAAAGTAATCCTCCCAGAGAGGCTGAATGGAGAAAGAATCGATTCGTCTTTAGCAGAAATGCTCCCACATTTCTCAAGATCTAAAATAACTTCATCGATTAAGTCTGGCTTGGCTTTAATAAATGAAAATTTATTCAAACCAAAAGATAAAGTAATTGGAAATGAGGTTGTAACTATATCATTAAGTCAAAAGGAACCAACAAGTTGGGCTCCTGAAGATATACCCTTAGATATTGTTTATGAGGATGACGACATTATAGTTATCAACAAGCCATTTGGATTAGTTACTCATCCTGGCGCTGGAAATTGGAATGGGACATTAGCAAATGCACTTTTGAATTACGATTCTAATTTATCAAAACTAGATAGAGCTGGAATCGTTCACCGTCTGGATAAAAATACATCTGGCTTGATGGTCATTTCAAAAAACGCAAAGTCACAAAAATTTCTTGTGGAGCAGCTTCAATCTCACTCAGTTGAGAGAGAATATTCGGCCATAGTCTATGGACATATGATCTCAGGTGGTTCTATCAATGAACCTATTGGAAGAGACCCTAAAGATAGAGTTAAGCAAGCTATTTTGACTAATGGAAAAGAGTCAAAAACTCACTATAGAGCCATTGATCGATTTATGAGTCATACTCATGTAAAGGCAATTTTAGAGACTGGCAGAACTCATCAAATTCGTGTTCACTTATCTCATATAGGGCACCCATTGATTGGAGACCCAATGTACGGAGGGAGAGTTCGCTTCCCAAAAAAAGCTAGTTTGGAGCTTAAAGATGAATTACTAAACTTTCAAAGACAAGCGCTTCATTCAAAAAAACTGACTTTAACGCATCCTACAACTGGTCAATCTATGTCATGGAAGGTTGACCTTCCGGCAGATATGCAGCAGCTTTTGAGTACCCTTAATAAATATGACTCATAATTATCAAATATGAAGATATGAGTTTATTCCCGAAAAATGTTAATTATATTTCTACTACGAGATATATTGAGGGCGGCAAAAGTGCTTCAAATTTTGAAAATTTTAATTTGGCACTTCATGTCAATGACAGAAAAGAAAGTGTCTTCAAAAATCGGTTAATACTTAGAGATTTTTATAACTTGCCGTCAGATCCAGTATGGATAAATCAAAGTCACTCCTCTATTTGTGTAGATGCTTCTTTAAATGAAAGAATAGTAGAGGCAGATGCAAGCTATACTTTAGATCCAGGGGTTGTTTGCGCCATCCTGACTGCTGACTGTCTACCTGTCTTCATAAGCAATAAAGACGGATCAATGGTCGGCATTGCTCATGCTGGATGGAAAGGAATGATTTCTGGAGTGATTGAAAGCCTCATCGAGTCTTTTCATTGTAATGGTGATAATTTAGTTGTGCACCTAGGTCCTGCAATTTCTGTAGATTCTTTCGAGGTGGGGAGAGAGATTAAAGACTTGTATTTATCGAAAAATGAAAATTTTAATCGCTCTTTCGTCTTTCACAATAATAAGCACTATCTTGACTTATATGATGCCGCAAGAGTGATACTAGAATCTTGCAATGTAGCATTAATTTCTGGAGGCGACAGGTGCACCTTTACAGAGTCAGATAAATTTTTCTCTTACAGAAGAGATGGAGCTGATTCTGGTAGGATGGCGCATCTTGTGTGGTTTAACTAGAGTTAGCTATCAAGTGATTTCTCTTTGCCTTTAATACTGAATTCTAATTTACCACTAATTTTGCATAGAAGATAGTAATGAAGTGACTTTTGTTTTCTTTGTTTTTGCTGAATGATACAGCCACGAACTTCAAAAATTTTGCTTAGCTCAATATCGTCATATTCAGTATTGAGGCATCTAAGTATTTTTTTATTACCCTCCTCAATATATTGACGAAAATAAAGTTCATCTTCAAAGTCAATAATAACGAAGGCCTTATTATGTATTGGCATAGAAGGATCAACAATGATAATGCAATTTTCACTGAACTCAGGCGACATCATGTCGCCAATATTTTGAAGAGCGAATGGCTCAGAATTGGTTGCACAAGTACTCTGAAAGAGTGTTTTAGAGTCTTCTAGTTCTGACATTTAGTGCAGTAATAGGTGGCGCGTTGGTTTTGAATAATTCTCTTAATTTTACCATCGCATCTAATGCATGGCATGGCTTCGCGATTGTATACAGATAGGACCTGTGAAAAATATCCAGGGCTGCCATCGACATTTGAAAAGTCATTCAGAGTTGTGCCGCCATGATTAATTGCGTCAGTTAAGACTTTTTTTATAGATCCAGTCAAAATTCTATAGCGTTTTTTTGATATTTTTCCGGAGACCCTCTTGGGGGAAATTCCTGCTAAGAATAGGCTTTCTGAAGCATAAATATTTCCAACTCCAACTACAACTTTGCTGTCCATGATAAAAGTTTTGATATTTTTTGATTTTCCAATCGATGCGTGATAAAGTACATCATTATTAAATTCATAGCCTAATGGTTCTGGACCAAGATCTCTCAATAGATCTAACTGACTATCGTTGTCTTGCCATAGAATTGAACCAAATCGGCGCGGATCATGAAAGCGAATACTTGTTAAGTTATCCATCTTTAGCTCAAAATGGTGATGCTTCTTTAAGGGTTCTGTTGAAGGCACAACACTCATTGAACCAGACATCCCTAGATGGATAACAAGCTGACCATCACTAAACTCAATCAGAAGGTACTTGGCACGCCTTGAAATCTTATTAATAGTTTTTTGCTGTAATGTTTCAACAAGGTGAGATGGGATTTCCCAGCGCAGTTTGTTTTTATAAATGTGAGCTGATAAGATTTTTCTATTGACTATTAAAGGTTCAAGTCCTCGCCTAGTAGTTTCGACCTCTGGAAGTTCAGGCACTGATCTATTTTTGTTCGTTAACAAGCGCTATCTTTTTGGTCGCACCAAAATCAGTCTTACCACTTCCCAATTTTGGAATTTCCTCAACCATTAAAACTTGAGCAGGGTAATAAAGTGGATTAACTTTTGCATCTGAGAGTAATTTCGTAAGCTTGTTTTTATCCAAATGATTAGTGGCAAGTAGTACAATTTTTTCACCTTTACGTTGGTCTGGCAAGCAAGTTGCTGCGATCTCTAGGTCACTATCATTGCATGCATCAAGTATTTCCTCTTCTACAGTTGTAAGGCTAATCATTTCGCCACCAATCTTGGCAAACCTTGAATATCGATCAACAATGGTTAAGAAACCATCTTCATCCAAGTGCCCTTTATCTCCTGTTCTATACCACCTATAGCCATCAATTAGCTCTATAACTTCGGCCGTCTTTTCTGGCATCTTAAGGTAGCCTTTCATAATTTGCGGACCACCGATTAAAATTAATCCATCTTTTCCAGTTGGTATAGGGTCAAGGGAGTCTGGGTCAACGACTCTGAATTCAGTTCCGCTAAAAGCTTTTCCAACAGTTCCTGGGCGGTTTCTTAATTTATAGGGCGATTCAATGTCTGGCAAATTTACAGATGCTCCAGGTGAGGTTTCTGTAGTTCCATAACCCTCATAAACAGGCATCTTAAACTTTGCTTCAAAGCCATCTCTGACCTCTGAGCGTAACTTTTCAGCACCAGCAACAACGAGTCTCAGTGACTGCAAAGATTCAGGGGTTACCTTTTTACTTATGGTATACATTCTCAGAAAGGTAGGGGTGCCAACTAGAATCGTGCCTGAGTACTTTTTGATTCCAGATGCTATTGTTGTCACGTCTTTTGGATCTGCATGACAAACAATTGGGATGCCTTCAGAGAGAGGCATAAGGGTTGTGATCGCGAAACCAAAAGCATGAAAGGTTGGAAGTGTTGACATAATGACATCGCTATCCACAGCGCCTAATTCAATTGCAGCTTGTTTTGCATTGGCAGCTATATTGCTGTGTGAGAGCTCAACTCCCTTTGGTGAACCTTCGCTTCCGCTTGAGAATAGAATAGCTGCAGTATCATTCATTGAAACATCTTTAAAGTAGCTTTTTTGAATCATACTAGCTGGAAGTACTATTGCTTTTAAAAGAGTGCCGATACGAGACAAAGTTGAAATTTCTTCCCTAATGTCTTCCAACATGAGAAGTCTTGAGTCAGGGAAATATGACTCAAAATCCATTCCCCTCTCTAGCATCTTGTCTAAAAATTTTCTAGAGGTATAGATATGCTTTACTTCTGCTTGCTTTGCAGCAGAATTCAGGGCCTTTTTTCCAGCAGTAAAATTTAAATTGACAATCGTCTTTCCAAGAGAAAGTATTGCAATTGATGCAATCGCTCCACCTCCACTGCTTGGCAGCAAAAGCCCAACGTTTTGCTCTGGACTGTAAGCTTCAATTTTTTTTAAAAATAAAAGGACACCCGTTAAAAATTTTTTATGAGATATCTCCACTCCCTCAATATCTGCAACAGCAAAGGCGGTTTTAGATTTCTTTGCACTTTTAAGCCATGCTACATGAATAGGGTCTAATTCAGATGGATAGACCTGCCAGTCAGCAAAAGACGTAGGTTGATTTGACATAATTGGTTAGCCTCCAAGCATCGCTTTTTTTAAGTTTTTTTGTATTGGATTGTCTGAAAGAAAGATCCCAAAGAATGCCTTTTTAAACTCCATTCCTTTAATTAATTCTACGAGTTCAGAATTTTTTAGAACATGCACGCCAATTTCAGGAAGATATATGAATTGATAATGATCACCAGAACTGACATCGCTATCAAACGAAGATGATAGCTGGATGATTTCTTTACTTATTGGATCAGTATTGTTTCCAGTTGATTTTTCAAGCCCCTCACTCAATGCTTTCCTTATTGAGTCAGCTGTCACCATCGAGGAGGTTACATCAATACGAATAGCCATTGGAGCATCCATACTAACTATCTCTTCTGCATTTGAACTTCTCGTTTCAAGGTACAAGCTACCTTCATATACTTTCATAAAGAAAATAATCCGAGTTCCTTGACCATTCTTAGTTATTGTATTGCCCTGATATTCTATTTGATCAGGAGCGCCTGCTCCGAATGTTGGTGAAGTTAAAAATATGCCAAAAATAAAGAATGCAGTAAAAATTTTTTTGATAATTGGTTTCATTGTTATTTTTTTTTAGAGAGATAGGATTGATTATAGATATAAACAACAAAAATATAAATACAAAAAATGCGGTTACTGTAATTATGATTTATCTATAATATAACTCTTTAATCAAAACAACAAAATATTATGAATCCATTAACTTCTGTCAAAGGCACTATCATTAGCGGCTTTATTCTTGCTATTCTGGTTGCTTTATATGTTTCACCTGAAAGTTCAGTTTTTCAGACACGTAATTTTAGTATATGGCTTCATGCTCTATTTGGAGTGACTTGGATCGGCCTTTTGTATTATTTTAATTTTGTACAGGTTCCTGCGATGGCTGACGCATTGGCTGATGAGGGTGGTCCTGGGCCAGCGGCAATTGGAAAGTACGTCGCACCAAGAGCGCTTCTTTGGTTTCGTATGGCCGCAGCTGCTACATGGCTAACTGGAGCATGGGCTCTATCTATATCGCCTCAGTATGGTTTTACGCAAACTTTTCTTTTTCAGGCGCCAGCGGGTCCCATGATGAGTTTGGGTGCTTGGATGGGAACAATAATGCTTTTTAATGTATGGGTGTTGATTTGGCCAAACCAGAAAAAAGTTCTTGGAATGGTTGAGGCTAGCGCAGATGAAGTTGCTAAAGCCAAGTTTACTGCAGCGATGGCTTCTAGAACAAATGTAGTCCTTTCAGTCCCAATGCTACTTTGCATGATTGGCGCAGGCCATGGCGGTTATTTGTTTTAGTGTGCCACTTTGATTGATCTAAAAAACCGGGCTTGTCCCGGTTTTTTTTAAGCTAGTTTATTAATTGCAAAAAAACAACATATCAACAAATAACTCAATATTATTAATAAAATAACAGTAATAATTAAGGAGTAGCAAGTGATATGTTTTATTTAAAAGGCCTTTATTTTTAGGCTATTAACGATGAATGAGGTGAGTATGTTGAAAAAAAACAACTATTTGTATTATTTTTTCAAATATCTGTTGACTTCAGCAGTAAAAATGTTATTATGTGCGTATTGTTATTTGTAAAAGTAACAAAGGGTGTTGGGATAACCAACAATTAAATGTTCTAAATGGAGAATAAAATGAAAAAATTAATCGCACTATTCGCGGTATCATCAGTGGCTTCTACGGCAGCTATTGCTGGTGTTGCACTGAGCGGAACGGCTTCAGTATCGTATGATGACAATGGTTCAGGTGCAGCATCTTCTACTTCTTATGATGCAGACCTACTAATCACTGGTACTGCAGGTGGCACTACTGTTACTGCTGGCTATGACATGGAAGGAGCTTCACTATCTACAACTTCAGCTACTCTAGCTACTACAATCGGTCCAGTAACTGTTACTGCTGATATGCATAACGCTGCAGAAACTCATAATGACGATGGTGATGGTGACTACTTAACCGATCAAGACGATACTGGTGTAACTGTTACTCTTGACGCGCCAATCGGTGACGCTACTATTGGTCTTGATGACGACGGAGCTGTTACTGTGTCTGGAACATGGTCTGGTGTTACTATCTCTCACAATGTGAAGACTAACGTATCAACTGGTTCTGCTGCAATTGCAGGTATGGACATGAGCGTTACTAATGATGATGGTTCATCTACATGGTCACTAGGTACTACGGTTTCAGGTGTTGCTCTTACATTAGACAGTGAGGCTGACGTAACTGCTGTATTCGGCTTAGCTGGAAACACTATGACAGTATCTCACATCGGTGAGCGTGCTGAAGTAGTTGCTTCAACTGATTCAACTTTAGCAGCAGCTAAGTACTCTACTGAGTCTGCAGCTGCTTACACTACAGTTGCTATCTCACGTGCCTTAACTTCTGGCGCAACATTAGCTGCTACATATAAGAGCTCTGATGAGTCACTTACACTTAAAGCTTCAGTTGCATTCTAAATTAGTTTAGTTTGTAATTTGACTTAGGAATAAGTTAGTACATTAAAACCCAGGGCTTGCTCTGGGTTTTTTTTTATCTAATATTGCTATAATAGCAGTAAATGAATTATGCGATTTGAATTAGACTCACGATCACTACTTAAAATTTCGGGTAAAGATGCAGAAAATTACCTGCAAGCTCAATTATCTAACGATATCAGTAAGATAAAAACAAATAGTATCCAATTAAATGCATACTGCCAACACCAGGGCAAGATATTAGCTTTATTCTGGGTGATGAAGATTGACGATGGTTTCTTTTTGTCATTCCCAAGCAGCCTTCTAGAAAAAATTTTACCTCGCCTTAAAATGTTTGTTCTCATGTCTGAGGTTTTGATTGAAAATGTTTCAGATAGATACAACCATATTGGTTTGATTAATGAAAGACACCCTAATGCTTATTCTATTAATAATAATTTATCATTGCTAATTGATTCTTTAAGAGTTACAGGTAATTTAAATCACAATAATCTTTGGGCTAAGAAATTGATTGATTCATGTATTCCGGAAGTGTACCTAGCTTCAAGTGAAAAATTTGTACCACAAATGCTTAACTTAGATATTGATGAGATAGGAGTGAACTTTTCAAAAGGATGCTACCCTGGACAGGAGGTTGTTGCCAGGCTTCATTATTTAGGATCAGCAAAACGTCGATTATTTTCTTTTAAGGCTGATCAAGAGATGCAGGTTGGCGACTCACTGTACTGCGCGACTTCAAAGACTGCTTTGGCTAGGGGTAATCGATATAAAGGTAGTGGAATTGTTGTATCTAAGGTAACATATGATTCGTTATTTTATTGCTTGGCAACACTCGATGTTGACCTAGTAGATGACCAGATAACGCTTAACAATGAACATGGACCTCAACTAAAAAGAATAAACAATGAATAGAATATTACTGATATTAATAGGACTACTTCCTAGCCTTACTTTTGCTGCTTCTAATAACACTACTCTTGATTTAACTAATCATTGGGCAGGCTATTTAGCGGTTATTTTGTTTGTCATAGCATACGCATTTGTAATGCTTGAAGAATTTACGCATTTCCGTAAATCTAAACCAGTAATTTTAGTAGCTGGAATTATCTGGGGGATTATTGGCTGGGTTTATGCTTCTGAAGGCATACCCCATGCAGCAGAAGCGGCTGTAAGACATAACTTCCTTGAATACGCAGAGTTATTCCTATTTTTGTTGGTGGCAATGACATATATTGAGGCGATGCGTGAACGCCTTGTGTTTGAAAAGTTGAAGGTTTGGCTTATATCAAAAAGCTTTAGTTACAGGCAGCTCTTCTGGCTAACTGGATTTATAGCATTCTTTATGTCACCAATTGCGGATAACTTAACTACAGCACTAGTTATGGGCGCAGTTGTATTGGCAGTCGGGGCTGGAAACACGCGTTTTATTTCGATTGCTTTTGTTAATATTGTTGTCGCCGCTAATGCGGGCGGTGCATTCAGCCCATTTGGAGACATAACTACGCTTATGGTCTGGCAGAAGGGACTGGTTGATTTTCAGCAGTTCTTTAGCCTATTCCTCCCATCCCTTGTTAATTTCCTCATACCTGCGGCGATTATGCACTTTGCGATTAAAAATGAAAAGCCTGAGGCGATTGATGAGCAAGTTGATATTAAAAGGGGCGGCGTTTTAATTACATTTATGTTCCTGTTAACAATTGCGACTGCAGTCAGCTTCCATAATTTCTTGCATCTTCCCCCTGCAATGGGAATGATGACAGGATTAGGCTATTTGATGATTGTGAGTTATTTTGTCAAAAAAGGACACAACCTTAACGACCCAATCTCTGAGAGATTTGATATTTTCAGAAAGGTCTCAAGAGCAGAGTGGGACACTTTATTATTCTTCTTTGGCGTCATAGTTAGTGTTGGTGGTCTAGGCTTTATGGGATATTTGGCGCTTGTATCGGAAGCCATGTATGTCCAGCTAGGCGCTACTTATGCTAACGTATTGGTAGGAATCTTATCCGCGATTGTGGATAACATACCAGTGATGTTTGCGGTGTTAACGATGACACCAGATATGTCACTCGGTCAATGGCTATTAGTCACATTGACAGCGGGTGTTGGTGGAAGCCTTCTTTCAATTGGCTCTGCCGCTGGAGTAGCATTAATGGGCCAATCAAAAGGCTACTATACTTTTGTGTCGCATCTGAAATGGATTTGGGCGATTGCTTTGGGTTACGCAGCAAGTATTTTGGTTCATCTATGGATTAATTCAGCGCTTTTTGATGTCCCAATCTAACTTATTTATAGATATTGGAAACTCTGCCATTAAATGGCGTACGAGTGATTCAAAAGTTTTTTCCGAGAGTGTAGAAAAATTTTCAATAACATTACTCACTAAATCAAAAATTGCTTGGGTTAGTGCAGTAGCTCACTCAGACATTATTAAGGATATGTCCACTCATTTTGAGATGATTAATGTTATTAAGCCTCAAAAGAAGTTTGGAGGTCTTACGCTCTCATACGAAGATCCTTCCAAGTTTGGTACGGACAGGTTTGTCGCCATGTTGGGTGCGATAAAGCATTTTCCTGGTAAGCCGCTTTTAGTAATTGATATTGGTAGCGCTATTACTTTTGATGTGTTAGATAAAAATGGATTGCATCAAGGAGGCCTAATAATGCCTGGTATTAGCGCTCTTAGAGGGAGTTTTGAAAAGTTTAAAACGAGTGATTTAAGCTTAGGTTTGACTGGCTTAGCAAGTAATACAGATGATGCTTGGAGGTTTGGAACTCACGCAATGATAGTAAGTGCTATAAATTGCCAAATCAAAAGTTTTCAATCAATATTCTCTGACGGGGTCGTTTCTGTTTGTGGGGGCATGGCAAAAGATATCAAAAAAGAGCTTCCTGAATCCATAGAATTCTTTGAAAATTTGGTTCTAGATGGCTTGGAAAGCTATAGCCAATCTGTGGGATAATATAAATAAACATTCAACCCTTAAATTAAATACAATGAAAGATCATCGCGTACTATCAGGAATGCGCCCAACGGGTCAGCTTCATCTTGGTCATTACCATGGTGTTCTTAAAAACTGGGCCAGACTTCAAAATGAGTATGATTCTTATTATTTTGTTGCGGATTGGCATGCATTCACAACGCACTATTCTGATAGGATTGATCTAGAAAAAAATGTCTCAGATATGGTTGTTGACTGGCTGGCGACTGGCCTCAATCCAAACACTGCAACCCTATTCGTTCAGTCTAAAGTGCCTGAGCACGCAGAGCTTCATCTACTTCTATCCATGACAACCCCTCTGAGCTGGTTAGAGCGAGTCCCATCATTTAAGGACCAGCAAGAAAAAATGAAATCTAAAGACTTATCAACTTATGGGTTTTTGGGTTACCCACTTCTTCAAAGTGCTGACATATTAATTTACAAGGCCGGGCTTGTTCCTGTTGGTGAGGATCAGGTCGCGCATGTTGAGTTCACAAGAGAGGTTGCAAGGCGATTTAATTTTGTTTATGGCAGAGAGCCTGACTTTGAAGAGAAAGCTGAATTGGCGATTGGTAAGATGGGAAAGAAACAATCCAAACTTTATAGAGGTCTCAGAAAAGTCTATCAAGAGACCGGTGATGATGAGTCACTTGTGAAGGCAAAAGCGCTGCTTGCTGAGCAGCAAAACATCACACTTGGTGATAGAGAAAGACTCCTTGGCTATATAGAGGGTTTGGGAAGGATTATATTAACTGAGCCTGAGTCGCTTCTTACGAAAGCATCAAAAATGCCTGGTCTGGACGGTCAAAAAATGTCTAAGTCATACAATAATACAATTTCATTAAGGGAAAGGCCTGAAGCAGTTAAGCAAAAGGTGAACCGAATGCCAACAGATCCAGCGCGCATTAAATTAACAGATGCTGGAGATCCCAATAAATGTCCTGTTTGGCAAATGCATCAAATATATTCCTCCGATGAAACTCTGGGCTGGGTTAAGGATGGCTGTACAAAAGCCAAAATAGGCTGTATCGAGTGTAAAAAACCGATTGTGGACTCGATCAATTCTGAGTTAGAGCCCATTCAGGAAGAAATCACTAAGTATGAGACAAGCCCTAACCTAATTCAGGAGATAATCTTTGAAGGTTCTGAGCGAGCACGAATAGTGGCAAGAACCACTATGGACGAAGTTCGAGATGCCATGGGAATAACCTACTAAATTAAAATACAAATTCATGTCTGAACGATTACAAAAACTC
>Ga0257115_1001145_pt1 | contig 18862 bp, 25 predicted proteins | sample SI112_100mmetaG_FD_194465 | JGI IMG/M metagenome (GOLD analysis project Ga0257115, IMG submission 194465) | Marine microbial communities from Saanich Inlet, British Columbia, Canada - SI112_100m | ecosystem: Environmental > Aquatic > Marine > Inlet | place: Canada: British Columbia | collected...
TCCTCATCATGAAAATGAAATAGCACAATCAGAGGCATGTACCAATACTCAATTTGCAAAAATTTGGATGCACGTAGGTATGGTAACAATTAGTGGTGAAAAAATGTCTAAATCATTAGGAAATACAAAATCAATAAAACATGTTTTAGAAAATTGGGGACCAAATATCATTAGATTGTTTTGTTTATCTGGTCATTACTCCAAAGTAATTGATTATTCTGAAGAGATGTTAAAAGAAAACATAACAAAATGGAGACAAGTAGAAACATGTTATTATGAATTAATTCATGCAAATAATGAAAACAATGTAAACATTGAGGAAATCGTTTCAAAAATAGGAACAGAATTTGATGATGCATTAGATGATGATTTTAATACACATCTAGCACTATCTGCATTTTTTCAACTAGTAAAAGAGGGCAATAGATTAGCAGCTGAAGAAAAACTAGGAAAAATAGACGCCAACATAATTAAAAAAGAATTTGACAGAATGTTAGAAATTTTGGGGTTGAATATTCCAAAAATAACTGAAACTGAAAAACAAGAGATAGATGATCTAATTATTAGCAGAGAACAATTCAGAAAAGAAAAACAATTTGAAAAAGCTGATGAAATTAGAGACAAAATCAATGAAATGAATATTGAGTTAATAGATCATAAAGGAAAAACAACATGGATGAAAAAAGAAAATATCAAATCTGAGAATTAATTATTATTTCAAAGTAAATCAGACAGTTGTAAATTTAACGCACAAACGTGTAGGGTGATTGACAATCATCACATAAAATATTAGTGTCAGTCGACATTAATCCCATTTTTAATAGATATTCTGTTGCCTGTAATAATTCAAATTTGTTATTACAATTTTTACAGGGTATTATCATATTATTATAATAACATTTTTACGTATTATCTAGTCGTTTGTTCAAAATTGAAAACAATTTTTTAGAAAAATAGCAAATTTTGATTTTTTCGGGAATATTTTAACAATAATAGGCATGAAATTCATGAATACTTTTTCTGAACAAACATGAGATTATTTACAAAAATCATTAAAATTAATTGGAGTAATGTGGAGAATTCAGTAAATATTGAAATGCAATTTTATGAAGATTTAACAATATACAAAATAAACATTACAAAAAATCAATTCAATAATCTCAAGATATTACCATCAATAAAATACTGTAAAATTACCTAACATCAATCACAGCACATTTCATAGATTTTTTTACACACAAGTAACATTACGAAACCAATAATGATATTCATTGGGCAGTTTATTATGTCAAAATTTCTAAAAATTTTATGCCTAAACGTGTCACAGTAATCATCAGTGACGAATTTATTAAAAAACTCCGTCAAAAACAAACAAGTCTAATTAAAAAAGAAGAGAGATCTGTTTCATTTTCTAAAATTTTGTGCGATACTATTCGTGAAGGATTGACTAAGTAATAAAATCAAAGAGGTTCTTTAAACATCTATTCCAGTTTTTGTCCAATCCAATGCCCTTAGAACACCTTGATAGTATTTCATAGCATCCATTGATTCAGTTTTAACTAATCTATCTTCTATTACTTTTCTATATTCATCAATTTCTTTTTCAGTTTTCATAATAACCTAGTCTTTTAGATGTAATATTTGATAGTTATTCTCTTATGATTTGTAATATACTAAGCTACGATACAGAGGCATACACTAACGTCATGTTTTATCATTTTGAAGAAGGATTCAAAAAACCATTTTGCAAAGAGATCATGAGATTTTGCATTAATCACGCCATGCAAATTTCAAGAAAGAATTGCCCCATCAGGATTCAAGTTATGAATTGAGAAAAATAGAAATCAAAATTAAAGATAAAGACTATCTAGATTTTCTGTCAATTTGTATTGATGATGAACTATCAGTAGAGGGTAAACTCAAAAATATCATCACGTATCATTTGATAATTTATCGAAATAGACAAAAATTAAGAAATGAAAAATTAATGTGAAAACAGGCTCAATTAAGCAGGATTTTAGAAAGTGTCCTTAAAAACAAATTTTGTAAGAGAAAATATGACATTTCCATTGGATTCGATTAAAGCATGTAGTAATTGTGGTTGTGAATATTGTAAAGTAAAAATTTGTCCGGGTTGCGGAAAAGACGTATGCTAAAAAAAATATAAAAATAAAACAAGATTTAATATTTTTCCAAATAAATTAAAAAAAGTTAGTTTACACTAATGATTTGTACACCTAAAAAAATTAGGAGTGTCTAATTAGGACAATCTAATTTTCACATTGTTTAATAGAATTAAAAATAAATACAAACTATGAATGCATGGAATAAATTTTGGAATTGGTATGAAAATAAAATACTAGGAAGTATAATTTTAATTGCAATAATTCAATTCATTCAAGTTCCACACATGATATGGAATGCAGATATAATGTTAGAAGCAGGAATAATATCAAGAGTTCATCCAGTAATTGATTGGTTCTTGTATGGAGTAGACTTGATTGAAATTATTTCAATAATTAATGTTGGAATGATAATGTTTAGTTTGATTAAGAAACGACAATCAAATAAAAAACAAATAGAAAAAGTTGCATAACTAATCTTTTGCATCCCAAATTACACGTTGTGGGAATGGGATTTCTATTCCAGACTTGTCAAGTGCACGTTTTATTGTAGTAAGTAAAATTGGTTGAGCTTGACTCCAATCATCTCTAGGATGCCATACTAACACTTGAATATTCACACTAGAATCACCCAACTCCTCTACTCTAAATTCAGGTTCAGGAACTCTAAGAACAAATGGCATAGTAAGTTCAATCTCTTTAGTAATTACAAAAATTGCATTTTCAATATCATCTTTGTAGGAAATTCCCACCATTGCCTCAGCACGTCTAACAGTTGATACAGTAAGTGAACGGATATTTGATGTGAAAAATTTCTCATTAGGAATTCGAATTATGGTTCCATCAAATTTTCTCAATCTACTTGAAAAAGTTCCAATATCTAATAGAGTTCCAGAAATATTCATGTCAGGTAATTGTATCGTATCTCCATGTTTTGCAGGTTTTTCAACCATCAAGAAAACACCTGAAATTAAATTAGAAACAACAGATTGAGTGGCAAATCCAATGACTACTGCAAAAATTCCACCAGCAACTAACAATCCAGACAAATCAATGCCCTGACTAGAAGTAAATGCCAGAAATGAGATTATTATTATGCCAAAATAGATTATTTTACTAAGGTTTTGGGCAGTGTCTTTAGGTAATGTTGGAGCATAGTATTTGTAAAAAAGTATTTTTACAATTTTAGCAATAATCAAACCAGATGCCATAATTATTGCTCCAACTAATAATGAGAGTACAGTTAATGTTCCAACAATTTGCATTTCGGATAAACCCTGTAGGAATTCAAGTGGCATTATTCTAATCCCATTTCCATTCCAGTACTTGCAGTAGTATCTTCCCATGTAGGAGATTTTATCCAATCAGTCTCAAGAGGATCAGTTTTAACATCAGCAATACTAACTACAGCTCTCTTTTTCAGAGTGACTTTAATGCCATCAATTATGGATTTAGAATCTTCATAGTATAGAGAATTATCAGTTATTGGGAAAATTACCTTACTAACAGTTTGACCAGTTTTTAAATTATTTTCTATAACAATTTTTAGAACACCTTCAACATATGGAATAGAGTCATTAAAATCAGTGGCAAGTGATACTTGGGCGTATTTACATAAAGTTCCAGTGTCAGGTGAACCATACAACCCGAATCTAGAGTTTAGTGGATTACAAGTAAACCAATCTAATGATTCTCGATTAGAATCATGAATTAGAAATAATCCTATTTCAATTGGACAATGAACAAAAATACTGGCAGCAGAATTTTCACTCAAGTAAATTTCTTTATCAAATTTTAAAAAAACATACCCAGTTCTACGGGCAGGGTAATTAAGTGGACGTATAGGAGCAATCTCAATTTTAAGATCATTTGACTTTGATGGAATCATTTTTTCAATAATTTTTCCCTCAGAATTTTTTCGATAATAAGAAAAAGCATTTTCTGCAATTCTTTGAATTTTAATCTCAGTGTTAGGTAAAGACAACTCAAGTAAATCATTTACATCATATACACCATAATTTGAAAAACTAGTTTCAAGAGTATCACTCATCGTTTCATCTTTTAATTTAAAATCTAGAATTTATGCTCTCTTATTAGAGGAGATCAAAAAAATATGTCAAAAATCTAGAAAAAATCAGAGATTGTTTTTTGTTTCATTAGTTTCAAAATATTTCCATGAGAAAGCCATTCAGATTTACTAATACTCATTTTATCAGATGCCAAAGATAGAACATGCTCAAAATTATCAGAAATGGTAGGAATTTGCCTCATAGCCTCACGAATTCCCTCACGGACCTGCCAAACACCAACAGGAATTGCATATTCGGGCCTAATTTCTCTTAAAATTATAACACCTGCTTGAATTTTTTTCTCACTCAAATATTCCAAAACACCCAATTTTGCTGCAAAATATGCACCAGCAATTGCAGGAGGATGATCAATACCACGAGCATCCTCATAATCAGAGCCAAATCCCAATACTCCATTTGAATACCAAGCTTCAATCATTTCATAGATCCATCTATGAGGAAATAATACGATAGAAAAAGAATTACCCAGATGAGAATATGAAAAAACTCTACAAGAATCAATTAAACTATATTCTAAAACTTCATCAGAAAGGGATTTTGAAATTATATCATCAGTTGCAGTGATGCTCCATTTTGTAGGGACTAGTTTTCTTTTTTGACCCAACATTCCAATGCTGAAACATTTTTGAATTTTAGAAATTTCAATTCCCGAATTGTATAAATTCAAGACAGCATCTTGTGCTTTTAAATCAGTGTCATAGAAGGTCTTTTCAATTGATTTAACAGAACTAGTTGAAGAAAATTTTGCAGATTTTATTTCTCCAATAGGTCCAAAAGGAGCACTCTCCCCATCAAGGGAAATTTTAGGAGAAGTGAATTTTTGAAATATCAAATCTGAATCAGTAGGTTTTGAAGACATTGTTACTTCTTGTAGATTTTCAATGTATCGTCCTTCAGTTTGATCAATTGAAACCTTTTGTATACCACGAACTAAATTTAATCTAAAATTAACAATTTCCTCTAAAGATTTTCCTTTCCATTTTTCGGGACGGTCAAGTAAACTTGTATCGCCATGAATTGGTGGGACCATAGGGCCAACAAAGACTTTGGGGTAATTGTAAGACCCCACAAAAACAGATGGAGGACTAGTACCACTGATAGAATCAGATGAAAAAAGATTGCCATATTTTGAAAGACCCTCATGCCATTTTGCTAAAATTGCTCTTCGAATATCTTGAGAATCAGATGACATCATAATTTGTGCCTAAATTATGCCTATTAACTTGCCTGAACACAGAAATTAACTAGTTGTAAACAAGGATTATTTTTTTGAAGCATTAACGAGTGATACGACATCTCTATCTCGTAATTGGTAATCCACAGGCAATCTCAAATTATATCTCAAATCTTTTCCATAAAGAAGACCCTTTGTTAAATCCGTGTGAATTTCTTTTGCAAGATCATTAATTGTGGCCCCATCTTTTAATAAAATTAAATCGGGTAAAATTCTACCTTTTTTATCAGAAAGATTTTGTTCATCAGCAACAGGGTAAACAGAATTCATTTTTAATAATTTGAAAACTGCAACGTTAATTGCAAATTGTACACCAGTTCTCATATATTCACCCATTATTCCTTTTTTAATAAAATCCAAAGCGTTGATTTGTTTTTCATTTAGTTCATCAGATTTAATTATTTCAAATTGTTCAGAACCAGGAGAATATTTTATGAGCCCTTTTTGTTCAGCACGTCTAAGACTAAATTCACTATCTCCACTTACAGGAATTATAATTGAATCATTATATCGTTCTCTTAATCTAGCAAAATTTTTGTCAGCACCTTCAACATCAATTTTATTTGCAACAATCAAAGTGGGTTTGGATATTTTTCTGAGATGTGTTGCAAATTTTTTGCTGTCAACTATATCGAAATTATCAAAATCTTTTTCTTCAAGTCCAGTTACAAAAAGTGTCTCTTTAACATGATTTTTGTTTACACCAATTCCTCGATAAAGATCAGTAATTGCATCCATAATATCAGAACCATTACGAATCAGTTTTGATACTTTCTCACGATTACCTTCTAAAATTTTATGATACCACATGATTAATTCTTCTTCAATATCTGCAAAATCAGAAATAGGATCACCAGTTCCAATTTCAGTTATCTTTCCTGTAGAATCAATACCTCCTGAAGCATCAACAACATGAAGCAATGCATCAGATTGTGCTGCAATTGATAAAAATTGATTCCCAAGTCCCTTACCTTTCCAAGCATCTTTGATGAGCCCAGGTAAATCGATTAATTCTATGGGAATGTATCTCCAACCATCAACACATTTTGAATTATTCGGATTATCTTGAATTTTGAATTCAGGGTGAACACAGAGACTAATTGCATGTGCAATTCCCGATACAGGTGCTTTAGTAGTAAAAGGATAAGATGAGATTTCTTCAGAAGAAAGAGTCGCTGAATTAAAGAAAGTGGTTTTTCCAGTATTTGTTTTTCCTATCAATCCAAGTTTTATGGGCATGGAATTATTGAGATTTCAAAATATTTATCTCTGCCTAACAATGATGAAAATTTTTCTTTTTTATTTTTTCTAAAGTTTGATTCAATTCTTTTAATGCCCAATCAATATCTGAAAAATCTTCAGCAGAGAAAGAATCTTTCCATTTATCTAAAACAGTGTTTGCAATCTCTGAACAATTATACAATAAATTCCAATAAGGATGATGCTCAGCAGTTGTATAAGATAATTCAGTTACATCATTTAGTCCATTTTGGGCCCTTGCCAATGATGTAATTTTTTCACCAAAAATTTTAACAATATCATTTTCAAGATCTTTTTCAATTTTTAAAGGCGTGTTTTGAAGTTCATGTTTTTTTGCCAAATCAAGCAAATCTTGATAAAAGTTTTCAAAATTAGTCATTATAATAATCTCTGATGTTCTGCCAACATACACCGGTTAAAAATTACTTTAATCCCTTCTTTTCTTGCCAACTCTTCAGCTTCTAAATTATGAATTCCTTCTTGTAACCAGATTACCTTAGGCTTTTTCTTTATCGCATCTACGACAAAAGGTAAAACATCATCAGATGGTCGAAATATATCTACAATATCAATTCCTTCATCAATTTCAGAAATTGATGAATAGCATTTTTTATCAAGAATTTTATCAGTTGTAGGGTTAACCGGAGTAATATCATATCCATTATCAGAAAGGTATTTTGGAACATAGTGTGCAGCTTTTGAGGAAGTTTTTGACATTCCAATTACTGCAACCTTAGATAATGAAAGAATTTCACGGATTTGATCATCAGAATAATCATCACATTCCATAAAAAAACTAAAACCATGAAGAATATAATTTTTAGATATTTCAAATAAGGATTTTATAGTCACAAAAAAAATACAAGCATGATGGATCCTGAGCCAAAAGATGTGATTGTGTTAGGTGCAATCAGACGTGGTGAAAAAAAATTTGATAAAATTCAAAGAATCACACAAGTTGATCCAGAAGAATTGAATTCAATTTTAGAAAAACTTGAAGAGAGAGGATTCATCCAAGTAGAAGAAAAGAAAGGATGGTTTGGTAAAAAAATAGAATTAATAGTTACAGAAAAAGGATCCACAGAATTAGATGAGAGAATCCATGAAATACAGGAAAGATGGGACAATATGTCACAAATTTACAAAACTGGAGATAAACAAAAACTGCAGGAATGTATGGAGGAGAATAAGTCATTTTTACCCATGATGATGTTTTTTGGCGTAATGGATATGATGATGTTTAGTATGATGTTTAGTATGATGGGAATGGCAATGACTGATTATGTTCCAACAGATAGTATCCCAGAGGATTCAGGAATGGATGGGGGAGATTCAGGAATGGATGGTGATGGATTTGATTTCGATATTGGATTCTAACAAATTCATATACTTGAAATTAAAATAAATTAGAATTGACTTTTAATTCATTTAACAATCCGGGATTAGTTAAAGTTCTAAAATTTTTACAGACTCATAATACAGAATATCTATCAGGACAAGATTTGAGTGATGTTTTAAGAATTAGTAGAGTTGCAATTTGGAAACATATTAAAAAAATTCAAGATTTAGGATACACTGTAGAATCAAAACAAAAACTAGGATACAAATTAACAGAAAATTCAGACATATTATTTCCATGGGAAGTTACATCAGAGCTCAAAACAAAACTAATAGGACAAAAAGCATATTATTTTGATTCAATTGATTCAACACAAAATCAGGCATTAAAAATTGCAAATGAGCCTGAAAACAATGGTGCGGTAATAATTGCTGCAACACAAACAGGGGGGAAAGGCAGAACAGGTAGAAAATGGATTTCCCCCAAAGGAGGAATTTGGTTCTCAATAATTTTACATCCAAAATTTGATATATCAATAACTACCCTATTTCCAATTGCATCATCTTTGGCACTATCAAAAGCAATTGAAAATACATTTGAAATAACACCGGAATTAAAATGGCCAAACGATTTGACGATCAAAGGTAAAAAGATTGCAGGGATATTAGTTGATGCGGCATTTGAATCAAACAAAATTGAAAGTTTGGTGTTAGGAGTTGGAATTAATTTTAATGTAGATATTAAAGCAATTAAAAAAACACTAAAAGATACTCCTAATTTTTATGGAGTATCATCATTAAGTGAACAAAATAAAAAAGTAAAACCAATTCAACTTGTTCAAAACTTTTTTGTGGAATTGGAAAAAATATACGAATTATTAAATAAAAAACAAACTAAAAAAATAATTTTAGACTGGACAAAAAGATCATCAACGTTAGGAAAAAATGTAGAAATCAATACAACTGATGGGAAAATTAAAGGAAAAGCAACTAAAATTGATGAAGATGGGGCATTAATTATTTCAAATAAAAGTAAAACGCACAAGGTAATTGCTGGCGATGTTATTCATTTATCAAAATAGATTTATTTCTTTGATCTATTTTTAGACTTAGTTTTAAGTTTAATTGGTTTTTTTCTAGGGGATGAAATTAGAGAGGATTGTTCTTTTAGAATTTCTTTAAGATCTGTTTGAATGTCAAAAACAGTTGAAAGTAATTCTTCTAACGCGTTAGCATGTTGTTCATAGGCTGAAATTAATTCAGATTTTTTATCATTTGTTTTTGAGAGATATTCATTTGAGCGTAGTAAATTTGCTGATTCTACTAATTCAGATAAATTAGATACAGGTTCGCCTAATTGTTTTAAATCAAAATGAGCTTGTTGTATTTTTTTTCGTAAATCATAGATTATCTCGCCTGCACCGATTTCAGTCATCATAAAAATACATTATTTGAATAAATTAAAGATTTTCCAAATTAACGAGAAAAGTACGAGTGTTAACTGTAAGTTAAAGCTCTAATTTAGTACAAAATAGAAATAATGTAATCAAAAAAATATACATATGAATAAAGATTCAAAAATAATTTTTTATGTTACATCCATAATTTTACTAAGTTCATTAATTTTTTCACAAACAGTTTTTGCTCAAACAGAAGAAAATGCAGAAATATTATTTAATCAAGCTACGGAACATTTCAAAAACGGTGAATACAAAGAAGCGATATCAGTTTATGATGAAGTTTTAGAGATTGCACCAAATAACATTTCAACTTTAAAAATGAAAGGTATTGCCCAAAGCAATCTTAGTGATCACAGCAAATCATTAAATCAATTTTATAAAATTTTACAACTCAAACCAAATGATGCCATTGCGTTAACTGGTATGGGAATAGGTTTTGGAAACTTGGGAGAATACAAAGAAGCAGCAAAATATTTTGATAAAGCCATCAATGAAAAACCAAACAGTACAGTGATTAAAAATTACAAAAAATTTATCGATAAAGTAATTTCAAAATATCCATATGACCCAACTGAAAAACCAGATGGACTAGAAAAAACATACCCCACATCAATTCCCAAATGGGTGAAATCAATCACAGGTTGGTGGGCATCAGGTATTGTAGATGACAAAGAATTTGTTTCAATATTACAATACCTACTTGAAAATAAAATTATTCAAATTCCTCCAACACAAAACACTGAAGATGCATCATCAATTGAATTAAAAGAGAATTTTGAATTATGGGTAGAAAACAATGCAGATGATAATTATTTTGTTGTAGGAGTACACCAAATGATTGAAAATGAAATGCTCACATATGAATTTCAAGAACCAAGTAAATCACAAGAGGAATTAGGTCATGAATCTTATTTATTTGATAGATATATCAAAAAAATACTAAATGATATTTCCAAGGAAAAAAGATACATAGAATCTTCAAACCCAAGTAAAGATGTCATAAAAAAATTCCTCAGAGATTATATAAAATGGAATTTTGAAAATGAAGTAAAAAAAGCATCAGAGAGTTTTCCCAATCCAACATTTGAGATAGTAGATGAAACATACATTGTCAATTACAAAGTGTACATTAATGAGCAACCAACAGGACTCCCATTAGATCATGTGAGTACATTGAAAAATTCATTTTCATTTTGGGAAGGACAAGAGTTAACAAGTAATGATCAAAAAACTAAAATGAAATTTGAAGTTACAAATCAAAAATATGAAGCAAATGTTTGGGTAACATGGGTAGTTCGAGACATAGGTGAAGGAGTATTAGGACACGCACATCTTGGGAAAGGAGTAGTAGAAGTCACATTAGGTGATTACAATTGTGATGGGATTTTTCAATTATATGATGTCAAAAGCGTAGAGACAATAATGACTCATGAACTTGGTCACTCTATTGGATTAAAACACGTTAGTGAAAAAGAAAGTATAATGTATCCATCACTATCACCATCATACGCATATTGTCTTCTTAGTTAAATTAAAAATCACTTTATAGATCTCTGAAATTCTAATTTATCCCAAGGAAATATGACGTATGCGTCACTAGTCGTCTTTTTTGCATATAGTAAGTTTGACGGATATTTTTTTCCACATCGTGCAAACAAAGTGGCAAAAACAAGTTTTGATGGCCTATCAGTTTTTGATATTACTTTTTCAAATGCAGAACCTGTATCAAAAATATCATCTACAAATAATGAATCAGATGATATTTTTCTTTTATCAACATGAATAGTTTCTATTCCCAAATAATCTGCAACTAAACGTGATGGAACAAATCCACCTCGACTTAAAGTAGTAATACTTGAAAATGTTCTAGGTAATTTTAGAATTTTTTTACAAAGTTGTTCTACTAATGATTCAATTTCATTCCAACTAACATCTTGTTCTAATGTCATAACTGATTTGAAAATTAATAGAATTAAGTTGTTACGATTAGAATGTCTTCATAGGAGATTTTTTTAGGGGTTCGATGATTTTAAGAACTTTGAATGGAATAGAACCAAAATCAATTTCTTTTTCACAAGATAGTAACAACACATCATCGTTAGATAATGGGAAACTCATTACAATTACCTTGTTTCTATAAGACATTGAGAAATGAACTTCACCAAATTCTTTATCAAACTCATGTCTCATTCTTACACGTAAAGCAAGTTCCATGAACATCATTTCATCTTGTTTTTGTGCTTCAAGTGAAAGTAGTCCTTTTTTCATGCCACCAGCCATTAGATGTCCTCTACTATTGATGAGTCGAGCTGAGCGCATTTTTGTATTTAATTTTATAATTTTTTGACAGATTTTTTCGAGTTCTTCAACATTGTCCATTTGTCTAATTAAATAATCGAACTATTTATTGCGATCTGTATTATTAGAAATCTGTGCAATCAGAGTCGCCTAAAGATATCAATGGAGAGTTCAAGCATCTATCTCTTTTTTGGACAGATATCATGCATCTAATGTCAAGTAAACCCCAAGCACTGAATTCGATCGGACCAATGAGATCATTTGCGTCAAATTCAAAAAAAGTGTCAACTGAATTAATTGAAATTAATGAAATTTTATTAGAATTTAACAAATATTATTCAGAATATTACAAACAACTTTCAGATACTTGGACTGATGCACAAAAGAAAGTGAATCTCAAAGCTCCCGAAGTACCTCAAGATGTGGAACAAATTGAGGCATTTAAGAGAATTTGGATAGATATTTTTGATAATGATTTTACTGAATTATTTGATTCAGGGAAATTTGGAGAAAATTATGGAAAGCTCGTATCAAAAGAATTAGAATTAACAAAACATTGGAATAACATTACTAATGTAATGTTGCAATCAGTGAATCTTCCAAGTAAAGAAGAGATTGATGAAGTTTACAAAGAAATTCATTCTTTGAAAAAAAGAGTAGGAAAATTAGAATTGGAATTAAAGAAAAAGGAGATGAAAAAAAATGCAAAATGAATCAACAGTTGACCCAAAAATTATTGAAGAGATTTTAAAATTTAGTAAAAATGTAATTGAAGCACCAAAATTAGTATCAGCTCCGGATGAAATTAGTTTAGAGGTAACAGAACATGATGTGGTTCAAGAAATGGACAAAACACGATTATTACATTATACACCACTAACCGACAAACAACACAAAACACCATTGTTAATTTCGTATGCATTGATTAATCGATTTCATATTTTAGATATACATCCAGAAAAAAGTTGGGTGAGAAATTTACTGGAACAGGGATTTGATGTATACATGTTAGATTGGGGAACTCCAACTAGTATGGACAAATATCTAGATTTTGATGATTATGTAAATGGATATTTAGATACGTATGTAGAACATATCAAAAATGAATCATCAACTGAAAGTATTTCTTTACAAGGATATTGTACAGGAGCTACAATAGCTACAGCATATGCAACATTGCATCCAGAAAATGTAAAAAATTACATCGCAACTGCACCGGTAATTGATGGATGGAGAGACACCACAGTGATTAGCAATCTTGCAAAACACATGGATGTGGATAAAATGGTAGATGTAGTTGGAAACATGCCTCCAGAATTCATGTATTATTGTTTTTCAGTGCTCAAACCGTTTGAACAAGGTATTGAAAAATATGTCAATTTTTTCAAAAATATTGAAAATAAGAAATTTGTAGATAGTTTCCTCAGAGTGGAAAAATGGCTAGGAGACACACCACCAATTCCAGGAGAACTATTCAAACAATGGATCAAAGATATCTATCAAGATAATTTGTTAATTCAAAATAAAATGTATGTAGGAAATCAACAAATTGATTTGAAGAAAATTACAATGCCAGTTTTTACTCAAGTAGCAGTAGGAGATCACCTAGTATCACCTGAATGTAGTATGCCACTCCATTATGCAATAGGAAGTGAAGATAAAACATTACGAATGTATCCAACAGGACATGTGGGGATGATAGCTAGTTCATTATCACAAAAGAAAGTCTTACCAGAGCTAGGAAAATGGCTTTTAGAAAGATCATAAAAAAAAGGAAAAAATTAAAAAAAATAGATTCCGACTAGTTAGTTTTTGTAGTGAATACAGAAATCCAAGATTGTAGAATATTTCTATTTAGTTCAGCAAATGAATTTGCGTTATCGTTAAAGGTTTTGATATTTTGTTGTGCAGCATCAATAGTTGCAAGTGTAACTTGGTTCTGAATTGATGTAGCCTTTACGACTTCTTCTGTTGTATCTTGAATTACTTTGATTGTAGCTTCAGGAATGTTTGATGCAATACCGGCTTTCTTTGCATATTCTTTTTGTAATGTAACTGTTGAATCTGCAATGTTTTCATAAGCTTGTATGAATTCCTGTTGTACGTTAGTTATTGCTTGATGATACTGTGGTACTGATGTTCTAATACCGTTGAAGAATTTATCTACGTTTTGCTGATATACAGAAAATATATCTTTTGGATTTGATTGTGTCTGTTCGTTTTTACTCAATTTTTCACCCCCCTAGCTTTTGATGATTTTTTTGCTATTGGAAGAATAATTACTTGTACTAAATCACCTTCACTTAATTCGAGGGCCTTGCGTTCTGCCTCAGGAATTGAAATTCGACCATTACTACCGACAGTAGTTTTGAATGCACCCCAGTTCATAAATGATGGAAGCATTTGTCCAATGCTAAACATTGTATCCATGCTTTTATTTTGCATAGATGACATGTTTTCTGCAATATTTGATTGGGTTTGTCTTGTACTATCAGCAACTCCTTTTAGAGCATCTAATGGATTGAATGTTTGACTAGATTGATTAGTCATCAGAGATCCAAAGTTTTTCATGAATTCGGTTTGAGCATTACCACTCTTTTGAATCCAAGATTTGAACATCTCTGTAGGGTCATATGGGTTATTGTTACCACTCATAGGTAATAGATGGAATAAAATGGTATTTAAATGATTCTAATGCACATTAAGAAAATCCAAAACATGCGATGCAAAAGTGTCAGGGTCCTGAACATATGGAGTATGTCCACAATTATCCATTCGAAGAAATCGGCAATCTTTAATCGATGCAACAAATTCATCAGCATGTTGAATTGGAATAACAGGATCATCAGAACCCCAAATAATCAATGTAGGGGTAATCATAGTTTGTAATTTTTGGGTAATCACTTTGGCATTTTTTAATCCTAAAAGAGTCGACATGAATGCAAGCTTTGCGTTAGGTAATTTCATTCGTTCAATGAATCCATTAACAATATTATCATCAATATCTTTTCCAGAACTTTCCATTAACTCAAAAGCATTTTTTGCATTTTGTTCATTAGGATATAATGCAGCCATGATATACGCATCAAGTGCAGGAGTGGATTTTTTCATTACACCAGAAGGAGAAACAAGAATTAGTTTTTCAACATTTTGTGGGTGTTCAGCAGTGTATTCTGCAGCTATTTGTCCTCCCAAAGAGGAGCCAATTACTATCGAATTTTGAATATTGGCTGCAGCAAAAAATTTTTCTAAAAAGGATGAAAAAAAATCCAACGTATAATCTGCAAGAGGTTTATCACTATATCCAAAACCAATTAGATCAGGAATAATTACACGAAAATATTTTGAAAAGAGAGGAATCACTTTATCCCATCTTTCAGCTGAAGCACCTAACCCATGAATCAACACTAGTGTTTTTTTAGAACTTCCAGATTCTAAATATCTAATATCATTTTCATCAATCCGAAGAAATTTTTCTTCCACTATTTTAGCATCAAGATCATCAATAGATAAGTATTAGTTAAATTTGCGATCATTAAAACAATCGATTTACAAATATTTAGAAAAGAATATCACAAGTATGTTTTTTAAGTTCAAAAAATTAGAAATATTGTGATAAAAAATAAGATTAAAAAAATCCTAGTCCCACTAGATGGATCTAAAAATTCAGATAGAGCCCTCAATATGGCAATCACAATAGCAAGACAATGCGGAGCCACAATTACTGGAATTTACTCAATTCATGCTCCACCTCATTCAGAATTCAAAGGAATAGGCTCAGTTAGTAAATCGTTCAATAAAGAAATTGAAAAATTCATGAATTCTGCCAAGGTTTTATCTGCTCAAAACGGAATTGTTTTCAATAAAAAAATAATGCGAGGAGAGATAGGGTACAACATAGTCAAACTGGCTCAAGGAAAAGGTAATTTCAATATGATCGTAATTGGATCACGTGGAAGGAGCACTACAAAACAATTGTTCTTTGGAAGCGTATCAAACTATGTGGTACATACATCTAAAATTCCAGTATTACTTGTAAAGTGAATCACATTCCACATTTTTTAAAATATTTTTGATGGTATTCTTCTGCCTTGTAAAATATTGGAGCTGGAGTAATCTCAGTAACAACAGGTGCACCATAAGTTCCAGATTCATCAAGGGATTGTTTTGATTTTTCAGCAATATCCTTTTGTTGTTCATCATGATAAAAAATTGCTGAACGATATTGAATTCCTACATCAGGTCCTTGACGGTTTAAAGTTGTTGGGTTGTGATTTTTCCAAAATATATCCAGTAATTCTTCAAAAGATATTTCATCAGGATCATATTCTACTTGAACAGCTTCTGCATGTCCTGTTTTATCAGTGCATACTTCTTCATACGTAGGATTTGGAAGTTGTCCACCAATATATCCCACTTGGGTAGATCGAACACCTTTAGTTTTACTAAGTAAGTCATCCACATGCCAAAAACACCCTGCACCAAATGTTGCTTTCAATTCAATTATTGTAAATGAATATCAAATTAAAACTATGTGTTTCAAATAAAAATTTCAATAATTAATGAATGAATAGTTTATAGATTTTTAATAATAATTATTTAACATCAGTGAATATTTCAACAACTTTTTTTGCCAAATTTTCAATATTGGCAGTAGGTTCTGCAGAAATTAGTAAAAGCACTTGAGTGATAGGAAATGGAAAACTTACTAAAACTGCCTTATCTCTCCTTGCTGCAAGATAGTTTATCGGACCTAAACTTTCATCGTATTCTTTTCGAATCGATGCTTTTGAAACAAATTCCAAAAATGACTGCAAACGAGTCTCATCACCTTCATGAGGAGTAATTCCCGGCTTAAAACCTCCAGCGATAAGCTTACCATCTTTGTCAACAATTCCCGCAAAACGAATCTCAGATTCTGCCAATAATTGATCACATTTTTTGTTATATAATGAATCAGGAGAATCAGTCACGATAAAATGAATTAGAATATCAAAAATAAAAACCTAGTCAATTTCAAAATATTCAAGAAAATAAATTATTTTAAAATTAAAAACATCAATCAGACAAATTAGATTTCAAAGTACATTTCAATAGAACATAATCTATAATGTTGTCTTGAGATGCCTTTTTCATTTTTTTAATAGATTTGAAAAGGATTTTTTCCACATAACTGGAATATTGATTCAAAATTAATTTTTTTAAACTAGATCTATTTTTCTCATAATAATCAGCAAGAGGATCATACACATTTGAGCCAATTAATGTCTCACTAGAAATACTAAAACCATTTGAATTCAAAAGATTTTTCAAATAATCTAAATCATAATGTTCTGAAGACCAAGTAAATTTCAATAAACCTAATTTTTTAAAAGACGACTTACCAAGAGTGACAGGAATTGCTAAAACAAATATCCCATTTTTCATTAAAATTCTTTTTGACTCCATAATAAAATCAGACAAAGGTTTGAAATGTTGTGCTGATTCTAATGCTAAAACACGGTCTACAGAATTATCAGCAAAAGGCAAAATTGTAGAAGTGGAATTGATAAATTCTATATTTTTTTGTGGTCCACAAAAAGATAATTGTTTGAAATTAATATTTACACAATCTAAACGAAGGTTAGGAAATGAATCCCTCCACAACATAGAAGGTGCAGAAAGTCCACTTCCAATATCAACAGCATGTTTTGCAGAAGATAATTCAGCCAGATCTCCAAAAACCATGCACAGGTTATTTTGAGCTGAAATTGGATCTATACAATTTGAAGACCAATAACCAAAATTAAGCATAGAACCACCAGTTGCCAGCTGCATTACAGGGGAAAGAGCAGTGTAAAGATTCACAACGTCTTTCTCATTTCTTCGGAATGTCCAAAGAAGCACATTAAGTGGATTTATCGATACCAAAAATAATTTCAAATTTTATTAAAAAATGGACTATTAATTTCTAGGGTAAGTAATGATAGTGTATGTATAGAGTGTATGAATACATTATTCAAGTAAAATTATGAGTGATCCAGATTCATCAACAGAAATTATTCTTGCAAAATGGACAGATAGATTTCTTGCATGGTTGATTGATTTTTTAATCATTTCAGTAATTTCAACATCTATTATCTTTGCATCATTTGGAACAATGGAGTTTAGTGAAGATAACTTCTGGGCAGAAAATATGCAATATGTTCCAACCAGTATTTTATTTTTTGTGTATTGGACAATATTAGAATACAAAACAGGACAAACTATTGGTAAAAAAATTCTAAATCTAAAAACAACCAACATGCATGGAGGTAAACCAAATTTGAAAGGTGTAATGATTAGTAGTTTAGGAAAAGCATTTTTCTTACCGCTGGATGTATTGTTAGGATGGATAATTACTAATGAAAAACGACAAAGAATTTTCAACAGGTTAGGCGATACAATTATTGTTAAAGTAAAATGTGTCGAGGGTTTTTCCGATATCACATATTCAAAAGATTAGTTTAGTCAGATTTTCTTGAATGAATGCTTTGATGAATTAGCCGACAGATCTATTAGATACATTAGATCTTTTTTTCGTAATGTCTAAGAATCAAGAATGGTGGATTGGACTAGCAAGAGAACTTCAAAAAGATATTGAATTAGAAAAATAAAATCACAAACAAATGCATAGCATCCGCTAGTGAGATTAAAAATAAAATCACAAACAAATGCATAGCATCCGCTAGTGAGATTAAAAATAAAATCACAAACAAATGCATAGCATCCGCTAGTGAGATTAAAAATATAATCATCGTACAAGTCGTGTATTATTACCACTTGATGAAATTAATCATCGTGCATAGTCTCTATGTAAGTGGCTGAACCGTTATGTTGGTCTATTAGTAAAGGCTGGCTCACCACTCGCCGAAGCTTGTGATCTACACCACCTTCCTATCAACGCAGTCTTCTACTGCCGACCTTCATCTTACGAAAGAATAACTTGTCTCGGGATAGGATTCGTGCTTAGATGCTTTCAGCACTTAGCCTAAATCGCTTAGCTGCCCGGCCTGCCTTATCAGACAACCGGTAAACCAG
>Ga0257115_1001153_pt1 | contig 18733 bp, 17 predicted proteins | sample SI112_100mmetaG_FD_194465 | JGI IMG/M metagenome (GOLD analysis project Ga0257115, IMG submission 194465) | Marine microbial communities from Saanich Inlet, British Columbia, Canada - SI112_100m | ecosystem: Environmental > Aquatic > Marine > Inlet | place: Canada: British Columbia | collected...
CTATAAGTGCAATCTTTTTTTTATTATAGTTATTAAAGAGTTTGAATTGACTCATATAAGACCGATGGGAAATTTAAAGATAGATTATAGTGAATTTACTAATTTACAATTACAAAAATTATTGTTTATATTTGCATCTTTTTTTCTTTAATAACAACAAACCATAATATTGAATCAATGAATTAGAATTAGTATTTATACAGATTTAGGGTAAATAAATTGCAACCCTAATTTATTTAGTAACTTCGAAGAAGCATTTGGTGGAGCTTATTTTTTGATATTATTAATTTCGACAAAATCAACAGCTATCAAACCATTTTTATAACTATATGTATGAGTTCCTTTTATGCCTTTAAAGAATTTTGGTTCTACAATAAACTGAACTTCTTCATCGTATGTAGAATCAGTTAATTCTGTAATTTTTGTCACCCCAAATGCCTCCCCATAAATATCCCAACCTTGCCTTTGAAAGACTCTAAACGCTTCACCTTGTTTAAATAACATTCCACCATTTCTTGCCGAAAGAGAATCAAAAATTACTGGATTGTTAAGATTTGGTTTCCAAGAATCAGTTAGTAATTCATCGCTCGAAAATACATGCAATTCACTATTATGGTCTCCTAAACCACTAGAACAAATATTTGTAAGCAGCCACCATTTTGAATCAGCATAAAATATATTTGTATCAGTAGCTGAAACATCTTTGATAATTATCTTTTCTAATTCCCATTTCAAAGGGAAATCGATGCATTTGTATAATCTAATGTCTTTCGAATGTTGAGTCCCTGGACACATATATAACTCATCATTACTTTCCAATAAATAAGGATAAGAGAGATGAAAGGGCTCCTTAAGGGCGACACCTAATTCCTTATAACCATCCTTTGTAATTTCGTATACTGAAATACATCCAAGTTTAGTCTTATAGTTGTAATCCTCCATAAAGCAATAGTGTGAACCATCTTTATGCCAAATAAAAGGGTCAGCTAAAAAATGATTAGGCGGATTTTTAATTTTTGTAGACCGCCACAAAGTAACTTCATCCCACTTTTCAACAAACTGATAGGCTACACCCCACCTATACTTTCTAGCTAATAATTTTTGATAAACTCTACCAATCAATATAATAAATGTACTGATCACATAACGTAACTGATGCAAAAGTCTGGGAGTCATATATAGAGGGTATGAATAAGGCTTGCTAGGATAATTCAATGAATGAGAATTACCATCAAGTAAAGACTCTATGGCTTTATGAAGAAAAACAGTTGATTTTGAGATCAAATTGACATAATTGAGAGTATACAAGAAACTTGTTGCGACAAATCCCTTGAAAATAACTTCACCACCATCCAACTCATTATTAAGCAATTGAATAGTAAATCCTGTTCTTTTTTGTTTATCAAAGACTTCCCAAAATCCTGGAGGACCACCACGGTTCACATCATTATCAGCATGATGAAAAGAAATAATTCCTTTATGACAAACATCAAGAATTTTCCCTCTTAGAATCCCACTTCCACCCCTAATTAACAAGTCAATGTTAAGGTATTCAATTTTTTTTAAATCTTCTTCAGTGTAAATATATACTAAACCGCTTGGTGAAACATTTGGCTTAACAACTATAGATTTGATACCATATAACTTTAAATCAAATTTATCAAAAAAATCTTTAAAAATATCCTTATGGTTCTTAACAAACAAACTTTCAATCTTTATAATTATTTTAAAAGTGGCACTTCTAACAATGCCATTAAAGCCATTTTTTCCTATCTTTCGAAATACCTTGCTGACTATATTTCCCGAATTCTGTTTTGTTTCTTGAATAATTAAATATGAGATTTCATATAAATTAGAATTAAGTGAAAGCTTCACCAATTGGTCTATTTGCTTACTGGCAATTTCACTATCTACGATTAAACCAACTTTAAGCTTTGGAGTCATTTCTTATTATAAGAATTAAATAGTATCGAATATAATTATAGGGCACGTCTGTTGACTGCATTAGCAAAAGCACTAATACTTTTTCCAAACAACGCGATTAACATAATCAGTATAACTATGAACTATACGAACAACTTTATCTGACACATTTGGCATAGAATAATCATAAACTTGGCGTAATAACTTTTGGTTACCATCTGACTGATTATCAATAATAGCCAAAGACTGCATAATTCTCTCCTTGCAAAGACCTGTCATAATAACTACAGCTTCCTCCATGCCCTCTGGCCTTTCATGAGCCTCTCGCAAATTTAGTGCAGGGAACTTCAAAATAGATGATTCTTCATTTATTGATCCGCTATCAGACAATGTTACTTTTGCAGATACTTGAAGTTTGTTGTAATCTAAAAACCCTAAAGGTTTTAATATTTTTATCAGAGGGTCTAGTTTGACTTTTAGTGAGTCAATTCGTTTTTGAGTTCTAGGATGGGTAGATACTATTACTGGGAATTTATATACTTTTGCGACTGCATTTAAAGACTCAATTATGTTTAAGAAGTTCTTATCTGAGTCTACATTTTCTTCTCTATGAATACTTGCAACAAAAAACTGGTGCTTAGTTAAGTTCATTTTTTTTAGAATATCTGATGAATTAATATCATCCATATAAGTATTTATTACTTCAAAAATTGGGCTGCCTGTTTTGATAACCATATCTGGAGGTAATCCTTCATTTAACAGATAATCTCTTGCAATACTGCTGTAGGTTAGATTAATATCTGCCATATGGTCAACCAAACGACGATTAATTTCCTCTGGAACACGTTGATCAAAACAACGGTTTCCAGCCTCCATATGGAAAGTTGGTATTTTTCTTCGTTTCGCAGGCAATATGCCAAGGCAACTATTAGTATCACCCAATACCAGCATTGCCTCAGGATTAACTTCTTTTAGCACTTTGTCCACTTCTATAATGACATTACCAATAGTTTCAGCACTATTTGATCCAGCTGCACCTAAAAAATAATCGGGTTTTCTAATCCCTAAATCCGCAAAAAATATTTCATTTAACTCATAGTCAAAATTCTGTCCTGTATGAATCAAAATATGCTCACAATATTGATCAAGTTTTTTTATAACACAAGCAAGTCGAATAATTTCTGGGCGCGTTCCTACTACTGTTACTATTTTTAATTTTTTCATATCTACTCTACTTTATACTTTAAATGAGATAGTATCAGAATTATTGTGGTCAAAAATTTCATTCGCCCAAAGCATAACAACCATTTTCTCTTTGCCAATATTGGTTATATCATGCGACCAACCGGGCACGGTTTCAATAATTTCTAGTTTTTTCTCAGAAATAAAGATCTTGTGAGTTTCATTAGTGATTATATTTCTAAAGCCAAATCTAGCTTCTCCAGTAATCACTAAAAATTTTTCAGTCTTAGAATGATGATAATGTCCACCCCTACTAACACCTGGTTCTACTGTAAAAAATGAAAACTGGCCACTATCTTTGGTTTTTAAAACCTCCGCAAAAATTCCACGTTCATCACCATGAGTTGGTATGGAGTAAGAAAAATCCTCAGTAGAAAAATAACTAACATAGGTTGAATATAACTTACGAATCAACCCAATTCCAACTCTTTCAGAAATAAGTGAATTCCTACTATCATGGAATCTTTTAATTTGTTTAGCCAACTCACCGACTGTAATTGAATATTCTGGTTTAACAGATACCTCTTTGATATTAACTGTTCTGCCTTGAATAATAGAAATAAATTTTTCAACCACATCATCAACATGCACTAATCTCAAATTGAAAGATGGATCATTAAGTTGAATGGGGAGGTTATGACTTATATTATGGCAGAATGTAGCCACAACAGAATTGTAGTTGGGCTTGCTCCATTTTCCAAATACCCCAGGTAAACGATAAATATATAGAGGGTTAACAATATCCCTCTCAAGCTTTTTTAAAATTGCCTCAGCTTTTAATTTACTTTTTCCATAAGCATTTTCAAGGGAGGCTTGGGTTGAAGATGCAAAAATAATCGGGATTTTTCTATTTATTTGTCTAATTGCATGACTAATTGACATTGTAAGTCCGGCATTTACAATATCAAAATCTTTTTCATCTAATGGTCTATTCTCTCCTGCTAAATGAATTATAAAATCAACTTTTTGCAATATATCTGGCAAGTTTTGCGTTGAATTTTTACGAGTATAGGTTTCAACAAAAATACCCAATTCTTTCAAACGTATAACTAAGTTTTTCCCAATAAATCCGTTTGCACCTGTAACTAATACCCTCATACTATTGTTCAGAATCAAAAACTTCACCGTTTGAGGCAGCCTCAGTAAGACTTAATTTATTCAATAATAATTTCACACCTTCACAATCTAATTGCTCAGTATTTTCTGAATTATATCCATCTGCATTTGTAATACTTTCTTCACCCAAATCAATATATTTAGCGTAATTCAAATCTCTCAAATCAATAGGAATCCTAAAATAACCTTCCTCAAAATCATAAGCGGAGGCCATTTCCTCTCTTGAAAGCAAAGATTCGTATTTCTTTTCACCATGCCTTGTTCCAATAATTCGAGTTGGGTAATTTGGTTTACCCATTATTTCGCATAAAGCTTGAGCCAAAGTACTAATTCTTGTTGCAGGAGCTTTTTGAACAAAAATATCTCCAGGATTTCCATGTTTAAATGCAAAAAAAACTAAATCAACTGCATCATCTAGGGTCATCATAAAGCGCGTCATTTTTGGGTCTGTAATCGTTAATTCTTGATTTTTATTAATAAGCTCTATAAATAATGGAATAACTGATCCTCTAGATGCTAAAACATTTCCATATCTAGTTCCACAAATCACTGTTGAATTACCACCTTGGCGCGATTTTGCCAGAAAAATCTTTTCCATCATTGCTTTAGAGATTCCCATAGCATTAATTGGATAAACAGCTTTATCTGTACTTAAACAAATCACACGTTTAACATTTGTATTTATTGCTGCAGTAAGAACATTTTCAGTGCCCATTACGTTTGTCTTAACAGCTTCAATAGGGTGGAACTCGCATGATGGAACCTGCTTTAAAGCTGCAGAGTGAAAAATATAATCAACCTGTCTTATTGCATTTACTATGGAATCATATTCCCTTACATCACCAAGATAAAATTTAATTCGTTTATCTGCATATTTTCGTCTCATATCATCTTGTTTTTTTTCATCTCGACTAAATATCCTAACCTCTTTAATATCTAATTCTAATAATCGACGCAAAACAGCATTACCAAACGAACCGGTACCTCCAGTTATAAGTAAAGTTTTATTTTTAAACATTTAATGCAATCCTCCAATAACTTATTAAAGCTCATAATTCAAACCAGTACATTATTAAGCTTTTATAGTGTAATTTTTTTTACCAAATAATCATTAATATCTATAAATTTATATCGCTTAATAATTGTTTTTAATATAACCGTAGAAGCAATTGAATAACTAATTTCATCTCTATCTTTATTATTAAGCTTAAAACCAATAGAATAATTTGTCAATATTTCTAAGATTTTTTTGGTACTGTGTCCTGTTCCAGTGCCAACATTAACAGTGCCGCAATAATCTGATTCTAATAATTTATTATAAATGTTACACACATCCAAGATGTGTATAAAATCTCTCACTGACTCTCCATTATTATATAAATTCAATTCCCTATCTCCAGCATGTGATTTAATAATTTTTGAAATAATCGAAAAATTATCATTACCTCCATACATATTAAAAACTCGGGTAATAATATAATTAATTCCATGTGCTGATAAATAATTATTAATCATTATTTCACTTGAAATTTTTAATGAAGAATACAATGAAATAGGATGAACTTGGTCTTTCTCATGGCAACAAACGTTATTTCCGTATACAGCAGCACTACTGGTGTATATAACGGTGCCGATCGAGTCTTTCATATTGATTAAGACATCGATTATGTTTGATAGGTCTCCTAGCGTCTTTTCAGTATAAAGTTTAGGATTTAAAAAATCCACTAGCTCTGTACTCTTTTGAAAAGAATTAATTACTACATTGATCCTAACATCTTCATTATGATATTTTAACAACTCCTGGGCATCGCTTCCCGATAGTAAGATTGCATTATTTAAAACTGAACTTAATGATAAGGAAAGATTACTCCTATTACCAAATACAACATTTATATTTTTTCTCATCGCTTTGCCATTCCAATTATTTCACCAAGTCTTTTAATATTTCTTTCAACCGAAAAACTATTTATTGCAAGCTGATGACCGTTGAATGCAATACTTTTTCGCAACTCAGTATGTAAAATTAATTTTGTTAGTGCACTTTCAAGTGCTGCTGCATCTCGTGGAGGAACTATAATAGCATGTTCACCATCCTTCACATAATCCAGAATTACACCCACAGAAGTAACTACCGTTGCAAGTGCAGCCGCCATTGCTTCAATCATTGAATTAGGAAGCCCTTCGGCCCATGAAGGTAGAACAAAAATATCACTTTTTTCTAAAAAAATATCAACAGCTTGTGAGTTGGCCCAACCAACAAAGATGATGTATTTTTCTAGATTATTTTCTTTTACAAAATGTTTAGCGGATTTTTCAGCATCCCCGCTCCCTACAAATGTAAGATGAAACTCAATGCCTTTATTGTGCAAACTTCTGCACGCATGTAATAATTCAAAAACACCCTTATATTTTTCCAGCCACCCAACAAAAATTAATTTTGGGGGGTTATTAAGTCCGTATCTCCTATTTTTACCAGTTTCAATTTGTTTTTCTGTTGCAGTCCAATTATTAACAGACTTTACTTTTGATTCGTCAATTCCAAGTTGATTTATTGCATATTCTTTCCACTTTGACCCTTGACAAAGAAAAACAGTTGAATAACCATAGAGAAACCTAATTAGCTTTAACATAAGAGGAGATTTGGATGTTTGACTAATAAGATTTCCAGCTCTTGGAAATATTAATGCAGGAAGTTTAAATAAATGACACATCCACACCATAACACCCTTTTCAATTGCACTTGCCCCATCTGAAGAAAAAATTAATACTACATCAATTCTATTAAATATTAATCTATACATTAATTTTAATAATCGACTTACAGCTAAAATACTTCGAATAAAAAATTTAGGCGGAGGGTTGGAAATTTGTGATGAATCTATAATGTCAATGTCAAATCTATTTACTATTGATGATTTCAATAAAATTTGACAAGATTTAACAATACCTCCATAAATAGCTTTACCTTCTGCTGGAAATGCTCCCACTATTAGTAATTTTGATTTTGACATTATTAATAACTATTATCTTCAATTAAAAGTGACTCGTAAGCTCTAGCCATACTGCCTTGATCAAAATTTAATTCTGCAAACTCTCTTGCATTTTTGATCATCTTGCTCTTTTCTGTAAAACTCATCATACTTAATCGCTCTATAGAATTACAAATTGATTCTGGAGACAAAGGGTCGCACAAAAGACCACGATCTTCGTTACCAATAATATAAGGATGGTCGCAAACATTTGATGCAATTACAAAGCAACCTTCGATCATTGCTTCGCAAATAACCAATGGCAGACCTTCATAAATGCTAACAAGAAGCAGAGCATCACTCTTTCGGTAAAAACTTGTAATATCCTTAACTTCGCCTAACCACTTCCATTTTGATGATAGTTTAGTATTTTTAAACAAATAGTCATCCATTTCTTTTTTCATTTCTATAGATTTATCAAAACTATCATCCCTTCTACCGGCCCAATTTAATTCTGGAATCCATCCATTTCTCTCATAGAATAATGAAAGTGCTTTTAATAAATTAACGCCATTTTTGGGATAAGCAATACGGGCAACTACTAACAATTTAAGATTTTTATTCTGGGTAACTACTTGGTCTTTTGAAAGTGATGGTATTTCAAGCCCATTCAAAATTGCATGTGTTTTTTTGGAAAGTCCAGGCCATCTCTTTAACAATCTTGCCTCATTAAAGCTATTTGCAACAACTGAGTGGGCTGATAAAGATACCAAATAGAATAAGAATCTCTTAATTATAGGCTCAGGACGCTTAGAAGAGCTCTCTTCACATACAATTAATCTACCACTTACATCTCCTACCATGGCCAATCCGGCATATATACTTGGCGCATGCATAGAGCTTATAACGCCATCATAATTATTCTTTAAAAGAATACTACGTAATTGTTGCACAACATATAAAGAAAATCCCTTCTTTTCTTTTTCAAAAGCATGAATTTTAACGCCGTGGGATTGAAACTCTGAAGCAAAAAAATCATCCTTCAAATCATAAATGAAAAGCTCTACTTCATGCCCAAAGCCTATAAGAGATTTGGCCAAGCTTGCCTTTAATCGTTGAGCACCACCAGATGCCAATGTATCAATAACAATTAATATCTTCATATTTTAATATAGACTAATATCTTCAAATTTTGACCCAAAAAAATCGGCATAAATAGATAATGAAGTCCGGGGTCCAATTAATTTTTTACACTCATAAAGCATCTCAATTTCAATAATAATATCGTCATCGCATATCCTAATGCTTGGTGCATTAATTTCTTTAAGTAAAGATTTCAAAATGTCTACATTTTTTTTATCAAGTGAAAAACTAGGATGCAGCTTGATAACCCCACCTTCAGGCATTCTCGCTACAAGTGCTTTAAGCATCGTCCTCCATTGTTGAGGTTGAATTCGTCTTTCAGCACAAGTCAATCCTACTGTTTTAACTCCTAACAACTTTGGCTTATAGTACTTCTTTAATGTTGTGTAATTATCTAAAATATAGCGCTTATCTTTTGGCATTTTAGGGAATGCATTTGAAGTTATTCCTATAAATGCCTGAGCATCATCTCTATAGTGTTCTTCATGATCATCAGTGAATCGAACATATGTGTTGGTTAAATGGCGATATATATTTATAATTGTGCGAGAAATGATAAATTTTTTTCTATATTTAAAGGGTTTTATTTTGTAATATGCCGTCTGTCCCTCTTCAATATACATATGTCCTTTGCAAAACTTAGAAGCAATTATTTTTTCAGTCTCTAATTCAGCCCAAGCACTATAAAGAATAAAATTTTTCTTTTTTTCCAAGATAGCATTAAGAATGCGTAATCCCTTTAAACTTATACTAAAAATCTTTTCAAAATATCTGTCATACCAATAATGGTTTGCAGAGAAAGGTAATAAATTAAATAGTGATGTATCAGTTTTACGACTACAAACAATAAAAAAATTATTTTCCTTTAAATCATAGGTATCAATTATCATTCGTGTAACAATTGAAGTAACAGGTCCATTTATTAAAAATACATGCAATAAATCATTGTCATTTGCTTCAACTAGATTATGTGGACCCTCTAGTAACATCATGCAATTATTTATTACAATTTCTATAAATTGAAGAGACGAAGAATCTAGTGAAGAACAAAGCAGAATAACAGTAGTCCAGCATTTTTTTATTATTCTTAGTTAATACTATATCCTCTATACTAATTGAACTTTTGTAGATACTTGAAGATGAAAGTTGTCTCTCAAATTCATTAATTTCTTCATCGCTCATGGTATCTGGATGAAGGCATACAGTCCAAAGCCCAAAAGTTTTCTTTTTTATACTCCACAACTGTTGAGGAATAAAGTGGAAACCACTATTAAAATATTGGAATGTAGATATACCGTCACTAATAATCTTAATATTTGTTTCCTCCGATATGGCCTTCAATGTTGAGGAATCAAAACTATGTGCTGGGGCAACCCATACTTTTGGATCTAAGTCATTTTGATGAAATATTTTTAATGATTTCTTTATTTTAAATTTTTGGTTTTCAAGACTCAGTCCTGAAAATTCACTTCTTTTGTAAAAAGGAATGATTGACTGAAATCTTGAGACAGAATGAAACAAATGTTGATAACCATGCATCGCGATTGTCCAACCTTTTGCATCCCAGTCTTGAACTATCTTCCAAAAATTAGGATTAGAATTCTGATACATTAGAGATTGGTCTTTGTTTTCTGGAATAACAGCAACAATTGGTTTAATATTATATTTCTGAAAAATTCCTTCAATTGCTTTCCATTTCTTTAAATTAAAAAATGAATTAGCATCATCCAACCTAAATAGGTATTTAGCTTCCATTACTGTATAAAGATTTTATAATTCCATTTTCAACCAGATCACTTATTGAATTTCTATTAAGTCTTAACGTATATTTTAACTCTTCTACCTTGAGGATTCCAACTCTGCCATTGACCAATTTCCCTTTACGAATATTTGAAACACTTGTCAAGCAGCCTTGGCCATATAGAGCAGAAAATGATGGTGACCTTTCTGATCTTGGATCTAAACTCGTTGCAATCTGATTATAAGCCCCATCGGTTTCAACCCAATAATGACCATAATCTTCATAGCCATGAAAAACTGTGTCATAACCCTTATATTGTCTTTCTGAGATAATCTGATCTAACTTATCAAGCTTAAATAAATATTCAAAATTTATATACATCAATAATGATGGGTAATAACCTTTGGACTCAATTATTTCTAAAGTCTTAGACATAACATTTTCAATACTTAAATTATCTGAATTATTAATATCCTTTCTTTGAATCCAGCATTCACTCCCTATAATTTTATATTCATGATTAGAGACAAGATAGGCTTTATTGACAAATTTAGACTTCTCTATGTTTCTAAAAGTTTCATTTAAAAGCTTCTCTTTATCAGTGTTTAATCTTTTATTATCTTTAATAGGAACGATAGCAACTATTTGAATATTTTCAGGCTTTAAACTATCAGGCAAGTCATTCACAATATCGACATCAAGTTTTTCAATAATTGATACCACCCCCTGAAGTCTTTTTTTGGTATTTCCTTGATGAAGCCCATGATGATGATAAACTTCTGCAGTCGGTTCATAAATAAGATGAAGGTTATTTTCAGTTACAGTTTTCCCCCAAATTCTATCCTCTATATTGGTGGCCTCACTATCAAAAGGGAACCTTTCCCATATATCACGTCTAATCATACTATTGGCATTGTGGAAGAAATAATCTTTCTTTTGAATTCGCTTATCTCTTCCAAAGGTTATTAGTAAATCACGCTTATCTACAGGATTCGTGAAGCTAACAGGGAGCTGTCTTCCATATACTCCTGCAAGTTTCGGATTTTCATCAAAATTAGCAAGGAGATTAGTAAGCCAACTAGTGTTTTTGGGTACGCAATGAGCTGATAAGCAAACAATATAATTTCCAACTGACGCTTTGATTCCTTGATTTAATGCATCTCCAGGCATAAAATTATCTACATTAATAATTTTTGATAAAGGGTATCTTTTTGCATCAGCAACAGTGTGGTCTGAACTATTATTGTCCACAAGAATTACTTCAAAATCTTGGAAATCTTGCTTGAAAACGCTTTCTAGACAATGACTAATCCAGTCTTCCTCATTTTTTGTTCTAATAATTATTGAAATTTTAGGCATTAGTTGACTACTCAAACATTTTAGAATTTAATAAAGTATTTTCTGGTATTAATTTTTTGGCTTTTTTACCCAAGATTAAATGAGCATCTTTCTTAGGAATACCAGTGCCTGGATTCTTATAAGTGATACACTCTTCCAATAAGATCTCACCAGCATTAATCTTATTAGAGGAAACAGCTGACACATGGTATTTTTTACGAGTTATCCATTCAGTAGAGGAGACCTGCTTTTTTCCATCTCCCTGAATCTTTTCAACCATTCTAATATCACTTACCATCATCTTAAGCTCCTCTGAACTTAAAGACATTTTATGGTCAAATCCGACAAGAGACTTATCTAATGTATAGTGCCTTTCTATTAGCTCAGCCCCCATTGAAACAGCCACAATGCTAGGTAGAAATCCAAGTTCATGTCCAGAATAGCCTGTAGGCAAATCATAGCGCTGTTTTAAGTTATGCATCATTAAAATATTACACTCATCTAATGGTGTGGGGTAAGCTGAAACGCAATGCATTAGTGATAATGGACAATTATTATTTTTAAATATTTCTACTGCTCTATCTATTTCATCTAATTCAGCCATTCCAGTAGATAGAATCGTTTGTTTTTTATGTTGCGATAAATATTCCAATAAATCAAAATTGGTCAAACTGTGGCTAGCTAATTTGAATACATCAACCCCCACCTCTAGAAGGAAATCAACTGCCACTTTATCAAATGCAGTAACAATAAAATCTAATCCTTTAGATTCAGAATACTGCTTCAATTCAATATATTGCTCAAAATCAAACTCCAAGTATTCACGTATTTCTCTATAAGTAGAACCAAACTCTGGAAACCTATCATCATTAGCCTCTAAAGTTTCTTTGGTTGCGAGAATATCTACTGTTCTTTTTTGAAATTTAACTGCATTTGCACCTGCATCAAAGGCAACATCAATTAATTGTTTAGCGATTTCTAGCGAGCCATTATGGTTTAGCCCTGCCTCTGCTATTATGTAACATTTGTTTATTTTTGATTTCATTATATTTCTTGGCGTATATCTAAAAATATTACTTTAAACTATATTTAATAATAATTAAACATTTAAACATTTAAACTTTCTCTTTCAAAAACAAATAAATCTCTATATTTGTCTATATTTTTAACTTTACTAATTAACTTAAACTTAAGGCCAAGATCTATCAATTTATTAGCCGTATGTTTATGAGCATAGTTGTGACTTTCCTCAATGTGAATAGCATCTATTAGCAAATATCGAATGTTAACTGAAATATTTGACATAATTAGTTCAACTAAACTCTTTGAATCATGTCTATGGGCAAGATTAATGACCAATAAAGTATTGTAATCATCAGCATCAAGTAATTTTAAAGATTCAAAACTTCCAATAGAAAATTTATTATTATTATGTCGAGATATAAATTCAGCAGCTTTTATTGCATTAACTTTTCTATCTAGTCCATAGTAATTTATTTTTGAATTATTTTTTCTTAAAATAATACCAATATCTCCAAGACCACATCCCAGATCAACCAGTCCATTAGATTCAATCATATCCAATGCAGTAACTATTTTTGTTTGTATGGAGTGCATTTATAATTTGATGAAACATGCCATTTATTAAAACCAAAATACAATCTTAAAATACTTAATTTAACCCGAGCCCCTACACACATAAAGACATTTAAGAGTCCAAATTTAATTATATTATTGAATTTTAATTGTATTTTCCCCCAAATCATTTTCTTTTATCTTCCCATTCTTTCGCTAGATCAATAATAGTTTTAAGATCGTTTTCTGTAGTCTTTATTTTTGATGCAATCCATCTGGCTCTTAATAAATCATAATTGTTATCAACAACAAGATGTACTCCTTCAAAATTAATATTTTTTGGTGCATCAACATTTTGGATCTTAAATAATCCTGGCTTCCTATAGAAAAAATTTGTGACATGCTCTCTATCTTCTGATTTTGTTGTCCTTGATATGGCAAATTCAAGTGCATTAGTGCTAATAATTTCAGTAGTTAGTCCCGGTGGGTAAGTCCTTGGAAACATTGTGGTTACAACATCTACATTTGATTCATTATGAATTTGAAGAAGACGAGAAACTAATTCTGGATCAAAAAATGGTCTATCTCCGCAAATACGGGCAAATTTATCTATCCCAAAGGCCTTGCAAGCGCTTACAGCTCTTCCTGCAACATCATTAACGTCACCCCTAAAGACGTCGACACCCTCAGATTCTGCAAAAAAAGTAATTGAATCATCAATCGAACGCGTTGATGTGGCAACTATGATTCGTTCAACATTTTTTATGTGCTTAGCTCTATCAATAACTCTACCAAGTAATGATCGACCAGATATATCAATCATAGCCTTTCCAGGGAGTCGTTCAGAATCCATTCTTGAAAATATTACTACTCCTGCAATCACTTAAAAACCTGGCGTAAGATTAATTAAATTACAGTTTAGAGAAAAATCCTTCCAAAAGGTGTGATATGCCATTAAATTCTTCTTTGTCAAAATTTGCATTTAAATAATTAGAAAATTTTTTTTGAGCAGAAATATTTTTACATCCAGGGATAGAATTTAATTCTTCTACAGATAGTAAAAATTCTAATATTTCATCTGGAGTTGACACTTCTTTTGTAATAATATCCTCATAAGCTAAGTTTGAATTCCATAAAGTGACATTTGGAAGACCATGAAACCAAGCATCACCAAATATCAATGACTGTTTTCCCATAATTGCAGATTCAAAAGAAACGCTGCCTGTAATGGTTGAAACAAAAATACTTTTCTTGATTAATTCTATAGAGTTAGTCTCCTTAGGAACTAGCTTTACTCCATCAATATTTGAAATATAATCATATAATAATGGGCTTCTTCCTCGAGAGCCTCTTTCAGGCTGATAAAAATGTGTTGGATGTTCTTTTACAAAAATATCAATACCATCTGGCACAAGCTCCCTTAATTTTGCAAGAGCAATAGCTTGATCGTGAAATTCACCACCATCAGGGTTAGTAGTTTTCTCAGGCTCAAAATGAAGTGCAAAATAAATATATTTACTATCTAAATTAATAGTTTCATAATTCTTATTAAATTCTTTAATTAAATTCTTCCTTCGCAACCTCTTATTTCTCGATCTGCCAAATACTCCGATTTTATATGGGTTAATAGGGTAATAATATTGATTGAAATACATGCGAGTTTGAAACCAATACTCTTTTATTAAAGCCAATAAACCAGCACGGAAAAAATAAATCACTGCATTCTTCCATTTTGCGTCAAGCCTTTGTATTTTCATGGAAGGTTGCTCATAATTATCCATACTCTCCTTGCTGGAAAAAGAGTAGACATAATTTGATATAGTTTCCCTCATTTGTTGGGATAAATTGTTAGTAAATTCACCCTTATTCTGTCTTTCTCCAGTTCTAATATTTTGAATAAACATCAATGGGACAGGCAACCAGGTTCTAAATTTAATAATTTCTATGTTCATATATAAGCATATCTCATATATCAAATAAAAAGTATGTGCATGAGGCATTTCAGACATAACTAAAGCATCTGGTTTAGTTTGATCTATTTTTTTTAATAAGCACATTGTTAGCTTATTAAATATAACGTCTCTATCTACTCTACTAAAAGTACCATATAAATCAAGTCTATCCATCATTTTTAGGCATCTATCCTTTGCACGGAGATAATTTTCTGATAAAAAGAAATCAGCATTTTCACCTTTATAATTAATACTTTTTAATCTTTCAGGATAAAAAACATATTCTTGTTTAGATAAGGCAGCTTTACCAAAAAATTTCTTTGCTTTTGGATAGTGTCGATCATCACCTAGCCAAAGGACTGGTTCTGCAATACCTCTATCAAATAAATCAATAGCTACATCTAGCCAGACTTTATTACCAGTAGGAATATAAAAGTACTTTTTCATATATATTTTGAGAAATCGATTATATTGAACTTATTTTTTTAAAACGCATCTTAAAGTAGCGCGATTACCATTATATTGAAAACTTTATTATTATTCAAAACACCATCAAAGTCTAAAACAATAAGTTGTATATTAGAGAGTTCCATTAAGGACCCCATCTTCTAATTTGTAAATTTTATCACAATCAATAATTGTACTGCGTCGGTGAGCGATCATAATCAATGTCTTATCTTGACTTATTTTATAAATTTCTTTCATAATCTTAAGTTCTGTTTCAATATCTAAGGCGCTAGTCGCTTCATCTAAAACTAATATTTCCGGATTTCCATATAACGCTCTAGCAATTGCAATACGCTGTTTTTGCCCGCCACTTAACTGAATTCCTCCTTCACCCACTAGAGTATCTAGACCCTTTTTGGTCTGAAGAAAGTCAAAGATATTGGCTTGTTGCAAAACTTTTTCCAATGAGCCTCTATCAAACTTTTGACCAAAACAAACATTTTCTGCAATCGTGCCGTCAAATAAATATACTTGCTGAGGGATATAGCCAATCTGCGAACGCCAATTTTGCAAATTCGATTTATTAACTAAAACATCATCAATTTTCATTTCACCCTGATTAGGTTGGTAAAGTCCAATAATTAGATCTATCAAAGTGCTTTTTCCTGATCCACTCTCGCCTACAAATGCAATTTTATCGCCTCTGTTAATGGTGAGGTTTATATTTTCTAAAGTTGGTTTCTCTTGGTAGGAGAAACTAACATCATTTAATTGGATCCTCTTTTTGAACTCTATAGTTTCATCAGCCAAACTCTCTTGAGATAAGCTGAGTATATCATCAACGGAATCAATTGACTTATGGTAATATATCAAAGCATTGTATCCGCTTATAATCCGATTGGCTGATGGTAATATGCGATATAGTGCCAATACAAATAAACTCATAGTTGGGATGATGTGTGACACATTATACCCAGTCGAATACAATGTATAAATGAACAATAATAATACTAAAGAAAAGCCACCAGTTTCTAGAAAAATCCTAGGAAAAGAATCTAAGAAAATACGTATTGTATTTGCTTGTGCATATTGATCAGCTACTCTAGAGAATTTACCACTCAACTCAGCCAACCTATTACTGTCTTGCAATTTAATATGCCTAAAATTACCAAATAATCGATTAACAATTTCGTACATCTCTGATTGAACTTTTTCTCTTTTTAAACCAGCTTTCTTCATCTTTTTGGAAATTTTTGACGTTAGAAAAAACAATTTAATTGCTAAAATAGTGGTAAATACAAGTGTTACCTTCCAACTAGCCAACAACATTAAAGAATATAAAAAAATAACAACAAAAATCTCAGATATCATCAACAAAACACTTCTGATAACACCCGACATCAAAGATGCCTCTGTAATAACAACCTTTGTTAGAGAGCTACTATTTTTATTAGTAAAAAGCCTGTAAGGCATTGTTAAATAGTTTTTAAATAATTTTTTTGTTGTTTGTGCGTAAAGATTTTGTGAAAAATTCGCCATTGAATAGTTATATAGCAAATTAACCCCGCCTCTAAAGATATAAAACCCAAGCAATAAAACACCAAGAACAACAGCAAAATCAACCTCATTGGTAAATCCAAAAAAATCATATGTCCATTGATAATATTGGTTACTATGGATATTACTAAAATTTGATGCAATATCAATAAAAGGCATAATTGCCGATATTCCAATTGCCTCTATTAGTGATATAAAAACAGAAAACAATACTAACCATATCAAGCGAAATTGGTCTTTCTTGTCTAAGAGATTAAGAAGTTTTTGAAAATAGTCCAAACTAGTATGGCTTTAATAATAAAAACATTAATTTATAATCTCTCATCTGATTCGTTGATATTAAGTATATATTTAATATCATAAAGTACATGATTATCCTTACCGAATGCCCTAATTCGCTCTACAGATATTTTTTTAAATTCATCATGTGCAACAGCTAAAATAATTGCATCGTATTTACCATCTTCTGGTTGACTAATCGGATTAATATCATATTCAAGATATGCCTCATCTTTATCAACCCATGGATCGTACACATCAACTTCACAGTTAAAACTCTCAAGCTTTTTAATTAAATCAATTACACGAGTATTACGTAAATCGGGACAATTCTCTTTAAAGGTTAAACCCATAATTAATACCTTTGAACCAACAATTGGTATATTCTTCTTGGTCATTACTATTGATACCTTATCTGCCACATAAGCTCCCATATTATCGTTGAGTCGGCGCCCCGAAAGAATGATCTCCGGGTTGTATCCGACCTCAATAGCCTTATGCGTTAAATAATAAGGATCAACACCAATACAATGCCCACCTACTAGCCCTGGTCTAAAACGTTGAAAGTTCCACTTTGTGCCAGCCGCTTCAAGCACTGCTTCAGTATCTATACCCAACTTATTAAATATAATTGAAAATTCGTTAATAAGAGCTATATTTAAATCTCTCTGTGTGTTTTCGATGACTTTTGCAGCTTCTGCTACTTTAATACTGCTCACCTTGTGTGTGCCTGCAACAATAATTTCTTGATACAGTTCGTCAACTTGAACAGCGATCTTTGGTGTAGAACCGGAAGTAATTTTTTTAATGGTAGTTATACGATGCTCTTTATCTCCTGGGTTGATACGCTCTGGAGAATAACCACAGTAAAAATCTTTATTAAAAATTAAACCTGAATGCTGCTCAAGAATAGGCACACACACTTCCTCTGTAGCTCCTGGATAAACAGTGGATTCATAAATAACAATATCGTCTTTTTTTAATAGTTTACCAACTGTTTCACTAGCCTGAACTAAGGGAGTTAGCATCGGTTTTTTATGTTTATCAATTGGTGTCGGTACTGTGATAATAAATATATTACAACTCTGAATATCTTTAGTATCACTCGTGTAGGTAAGTTTTTTAGCCTCTTGTAGTTCCTGAGGCTCAAGTTCAAGTGTCGAATCACTTCCTTCTAATAATTCTGAAATTCTAGAATTATTAATGTCAAAACCTACTGTCTCAAATATCTTCCCAAATTCAACAGCCAAGGGCAATCCTACATATCCCAAGCCAACAATTGCTATTTTTGTGTTACTTTTAATAATCATACAGCGTAATACTCCTTATACCATTCAACAAAGTTCTGCACGCCTTGTTTGACGCTCATTGAGGGCTTATAGTCAAAATCATTTACTAAATCATCAACATTAGCATAAGTTTCTGGAACATCGCCAGGCTGCAATGGAAGT
>Ga0257115_1001178_pt1 | contig 18399 bp, 18 predicted proteins | sample SI112_100mmetaG_FD_194465 | JGI IMG/M metagenome (GOLD analysis project Ga0257115, IMG submission 194465) | Marine microbial communities from Saanich Inlet, British Columbia, Canada - SI112_100m | ecosystem: Environmental > Aquatic > Marine > Inlet | place: Canada: British Columbia | collected...
AGTACCTATAGCTAGGAAAATAAGGGCACATACAAAAAGGAAGCTTTTTTTTAATCGAGGCATGATCGGTCAGTGGCGGACTTAATCTGCTCGCATGGACAAACGATCGGCCTTCAACAAACTATCGTTTTTCAAGGACAGAAACAATTTCTGCGAATCCGGGCTGTCCCAGGTTCTGGCACCGGAAGCATAACCACGGATTTTGCCCTCGCCATCTATCAAGTAGCTGGTGGGGAGCCCCATGACATGATATTGCTTCCTGACCTTCTGATCCTGATCCAGAAGCACCGGAAAAGTTAAATTACTCTTCTTAACATATTCCTGAATCCGGTCTTCGTTCCACCGGTCAATGGAAATGGCGACCACTTCCACCCCATCACTCCCAAGGGAAGAATAAAGGTTTTGCATAGATGCCATTTCCTCCCTGCACGCACCACACCAGGTAGCCCAGAAATTCAGTAAAACAACTTTCCCCTTGAAGTCAGAAAGCTTGACCATTTCACCCCTTAAATTTTTCGCCACAAAAGCAGGTGCTGGTTCGGAGGTTTTTGGTGGAATAATCCCCATCTTTCCGAAAGAATCGTGTTCCGCATGGACAAGTGCTGGCGCTAATAACAGCACCATTGCGCAAACCAGCAAAGTAGACTTATCTTTAAATCTCATAATATTATCCTCACCTGGCGTTTCGAAATAAATATTCTTGAATCAGTTTCTTTTCCTGAGCCGGGAACTCGATATCCCTTTCCCGCATAAAACCTTCCATCATGACCAAAAGACCCCCCCATTGTTCCGCGGTATGACGTTTGGGTCCCGGCAATCCATGACACTGGGTACATCGTTGCTTGAACAGCCTGGCACCGGGGCTCTCCGGTTCGGGAATCGTTTGTGCCCCGGCGCAAGCCATCATGAATAGAGCGATCAAAAGAATCGCCAACTCTTTAATACGCATTGCTAAAATCCCAGTTCCTTAGGCGGCTTGAATCCTTTATAGCGCCTGCTCTTCTTCGTTGGGATCTCCATATAGTAGGACAGCTGCATCATCCAGTTATCCCGCAACTGCGGCCCGTTAAGATCCTGATGAATCGGCAGAGTCGCAGTCAGTTCCATCACATGAAGGGGGATGGGCTGGAATTGAACGCCTAAACTAATCGCCACCTTATGTCCTCCGTAATTATGCGGATCGAATAGTGGACTCAAAAAATTATTTTGCGGATTAAAACCAGCATGGCCTTCGCCATTAATCCTGCCTTCATAAGGCTCCCTGCTGAAATGCCCTTCATACCAACCGTTCAACTGGGCCTGAACCACCCAATTGTCATGAACCTGTTTCATGGCATAAAAATCATACCGAAACTCCTGACCCCGATGATAGCCCTGTTCATTGTCATAGACATGCGCTTCCAACTGGGTATTGAGTCCCCACCAGAACGGATCGCGGGAACCCTGATAGGTCAAGCCAATTATAGGGTCCACCGTACCGCTCCCCATTTGCATCTTGAATGGCAGGATGGTGCCGTTCTGATTAGTAACCGTGTTATTGGTAAATTTCTTATGAATATCCCCGGTAGGCAATGACAAGCCAAACAAAACAGCCGCCTGTTTCGTGGGAACCAGGTTATCGTTGGCATACAAACGATATTTTCCCAATAACGTGATATCCCCTATTCCGCTGGATGTCATGGTGAAGTTATTTCCCCCAACCCCAGCGAAAATTTCCATCTGCATTTCATTGATGGTGTAGTTGGTCATCGCCATCAAGGCAAAGTCGTCCGAAAACGAATAAGCCCCACCAATCATGGTCATATACTGTTGCATGGCACGCGGAACAGCCGGGAAAGTAGTCCCGTTGGCGGCACCCACAATCGTTGTGCTCAAAATATCACTGGTCCCATCCCTCAGTGGACCCATTTCCATAAACATCTCACTCATCTTGAAACGGAACTCTTTAGGCTCGGGAATACCTCCGCCAGAAAGATTGAGCGGCATATTGCCACCGCAATGGGCACAGCAGAGCCCCACATAAGCCTGTGCCAAAGATGCCCAAAGCAATACGACTAAATTTAAAATTAATATAAAAACTTTTCTTCTGAACATGAACACACCTCAAAAAACAGAATTAAAAAACAGGTGAATTACAAAAAGGTGTGACAGGGGAAACAGCGTTATAGAATCCACACTCAGGCAGAGCGCAGTTCAACTTTCATTTCAACCTGTCAAAATGTTCAGGTGAGTTGGGGAGGATGATCGATGGATCGAGGAAGGTTTTCGTGCTCTTTATCAGCCAACAGAACTATTTCCCATGAAAATAAACTTGGCGTGAAATCATAGGACGTTATTTTTTTAGACAAATCCTTGGAGATGCTTGTTGAAAAGTTCGCAGAACCAGAATGGGTTTCGCAGTCCGGGCGAAGTTCTGTGTAACCTGCTTTTCCCGCCTGGTTTTGATGCGGACAATAGGCGCTTTGACCATGCAGGTGGCGATTCAAAATACAATGAAGGGGCTTCTCTACATCGACTTTATCAAAAGGGGAAGTTATCGTTCCATGGTGATGATGCTCCATAGAGGAACCTGCCTGAGCTATAGAAGCCAGGGAAAGGACCATACAGATCAGAAGCAAAATCTGAAAAAACCTGATTTTAAGTCGATTCTTCATTGAATTCTCAATAGGGTGATGCTCATTCAAACATTTTTGCGCTTAAAACTCAACAACCAGATAAGTTTAAAGCATCTTTTATTCCATTTTACCCTGATTTTTTCGTAATATTTGTCTTATTTATGCCTGTTTGCTATTCTGAGCTTTATATGGAATCGTCAAAACGAGAGCCCCTCTTACGGGAATTAAAAGATTATCTCATCCATTTAAAGGACTTGGGGTATACAGAAATCCCCTGCGAGGCAAATTTGTTTGCCAATGCCCAACAGAGCACTGGCTTTCAACAATCACAACCACCCCTATCGACAAACGAAATGGCCAAATCCCTAACGGCGGTACAAAAAGAGCTGGGCGACTGCACGCGTTGCAAACTTTCACAGACAAGAAAAAATATCGTGTTTGGCTCGGGTAACCCGAATGCCGATCTGGTTTTTGTCGGAGAAGGACCGGGTGCTGATGAGGATGAACAGGGACTCCCCTTCGTTGGCCGGTCCGGAAAAAAGCTAACAGAAATTATTGAAAAGGGCATGGGCCTGAACCGGGAAAAAGACACCTACATCTGCAATATCGTCAAATGTCGTCCGCCGGGTAACCGCGACCCCGAACCGGAAGAAATTGCCGCCTGCAAACCTTTTCTAGTCCAGCAATTAAAAGCCATCAAACCAAAAGTCATTGTCGCTTTGGGGAAACCCGCATCCTCAACCCTGTTGGGAAGAACCGTGCCCATAGTCAAAGAGCGCGGTACCTGGCATGAATATGAAGGCATCAAGTTAATGCTCACCTTCCATCCGTCCTACCTGATTCGATTTTATACATTAGAAAACCGCAAAGCCGTCCATGACGACATGAAAAAAGTTTTAAAGGAACTGAAAAGATGAGTTCAGTACAAGAAAAGGTGAGTCGGCTCAAAAAGAATATTGAGCAGGTCATTTTTGGGAAAAGCGAAACCATTGAGTTTGCCATCACCTGTCTTCTCGCCAAAGGACATCTGCTCATCGAAGATGTTCCCGGTGTCGGCAAAACCTCACTGGCCCATTGCCTGGCTAACTCACTGCATCTGGATTTCAAACGCATCCAGTTCACCAACGACCTTTTACCCGCCGACATCACCGGTGTTTCCATTTACGATCAGGAAGAAAAATGTTTTCATTTTCAAAAAGGTCCCCTGTTCGCGAATATTGTTCTGGCAGATGAAATCAACCGCTCCACACCCCGCACCCAAAGTGCTCTGCTTGAGGCGATGAACGAAAAACAGGTTTCCGCCGACAACAATACCTATAACCTTGAAGAGCCTTTCATGGTCATCGCCACCCAGAACCTGATAGAAAGTCAGGGAACCTATCCCCTGCCAGAATCGCAGTTGGACCGCTTCATGTTCTATGTTTCCATGGGCTACCCTTCCCAGGATGAGGAGCGACGCCTGTTGCAGGAGCAATCCACTCGTCCCGACCCGGCAAGCATCCAGCCGGTTCTGGAAAAAGAAGAAGTTTTAAAACTCCAGACTCTGGTTGATTCAGTAAATATAGAACCGGTCCTGACCGACTACATTCTCAATATCATCAGCGCCACAAGGGAAAATCCAAATCTCGCCCTGGGCGTGAGTCCCCGTGGAGGCCTGATCTTTCAGCGGGCAATTCGAGCGCGGGCACTGGTCTGCGGACGGGATTACTGCACTCCCGATGATGTGAAGCACCTGGCCATCCCGGTATTGTGCCACCGGGTTATTCCTCAGTCCCACAACCTGTCCCATAAGAGACGTTTTGCCGATACCGCAACCATCATCCATCAGATTTTAGAACAGGTCGCCGTGCCCGTTTAAAATGAAAACGTCCGGAGGTTGAAATGACTGCACCTCGTTCCGTTTTCACTATCTCTCTGCAAAACCGCACCCTGCAACTGACCCGGGAAGGATTCGGGTTCATCGTAATTTTGTTCGGGGTGGGACTCGGCGCGATCAACACCGGGAACAATCTTTTATATTTGATACTGGCTATGTGTTGCAGTTTCATCGCCGTCTCCGGGGTGCTGTCGGAAATGAGTCTGAAAAAACTTAGAGTCCAGGGCGAGGGACCCGCTTATCTTTACGCTCAGGAACCCGGCTCCTTGAAGGTGAAACTCAGCAATCATAAAAAATGGGCACCGTCTTATTCCATTCGCGTTAAAGCGGCAGAATCCCACCCCTCTTTCTTTCTGGAACCGGAGCCCTATTTCTTTTTCACCCCCGCCGGAGAAACAATTGAGAAACAGGTTTTGTTGACGGCCCAAAAACGCGGACACTTAAAAATTAATGCTTGCCGACTGGCAACCCGTTTCCCTTTTGGATTTTTCTATAAAACCAAAACCATACCCTTGGAATTAGAAATGGTAATTTTTCCTGCCATCCGTCCGGTCGAACTTCCTCAACAGTCCGAGATCGGACTGGAAGGCGAAGGCATTGTGCAACCAAGAGGGGATGAACTCCATGCCATCCGGGAATTTCAACCTGGCGATTCATTGAGTTGCGTGTACTGGAAATCGTCTGCCAAAACGGGGAACCTTAGAGTGAAGGAATTCCAAAGTCAGGGCCTGCAAAGCTACACGGTTTTTCTGACCCTGACCGATCCCGCTACAAACCGGCCTGTTGCTAAAGAGGTTCTGGAAGAAAGAGTGAGCACCGCCGCATCCATGATCTACCACCTCATACAAAGAGGCCATGAAGTGAGCTTAAAAACCGAAGAATCGCAAACCCCTTTTGATAGTAGCCAGGCGCATTTGCTGGACCTGATGCGTTCGTTGGCTTTTATTGGACTTGAAGATGAAACCTGAAGCTCTTCCAATTATCGCCGTTATCGGGTCGGGAACAGAAAGCCACAGTGAGTTTTCCCTGCCACTGGGGAAATGGCTGGCTCAGAACGGATTCCACCTAATCAATGGCGGGGGTGATGGGGTCATGGCAGAAACGGCCCGTGCGTTTATAGAGGTGGAAACCCGAAAGGGAAAAGTGATCGGCGTTCTCCCGGCACAAGCTTCCTGCGAATCACCACAGGGTAGGAATGGCTACCAATCTCCACCCGGTTATCCAAATGCGTTCACAGAAATTATTTTGAGAACCCACCTCCCCGATTCCGGTTCACAGGGTAAAAAGGTGAGCAGTCGTAATCACATCATCGTGTTGTCGGCAGATATCGTGATCGCTTTGCCCGGCGGCCCCGGCACCCGTTCCGAAATCGAACTGGCACTGGAATATAAAAAGCGACTTATCCTGTTCAGTCCCAACAGAGAATGGAAAGAGTTTGAAAAGCACGCGGAAACGACAACAACTTTACAAGCTATTACACAAAAGTTAACTCAACTATGAATTAGAAATTTCAATCTAGCGTTTGAGTATACTTTGGGAAAAATATTTAGCGGGAATCTCAATATCAAATTCGATGACATCAAATTTGTAGGTGGTTTTAGTATTTTCCTTGAGCATATCGCGGAAAACCATGGTGCGGGGAAACAGGCGGGTGCCAATTTTTTCGTAGTCCTCAAACAGAATTCTCTTTAAAAGTTTTCCGCTTTTGGCAAAGCGTTCCTCTTTCAGGACAATCTGCTTCTCAGGGTCAATCCAGGCTTTTCGAGTTTGGTAAGTCGTCTTTTTATCCCGGGCGACCAAATTTAAAATCCGAGCCCCTGCAAAATCCTCGGAACTCTGCGTAGAGAAGGTCGCGGAATAAGAATAGCTCAACTTGTGGTCTTCCATCATGTCCTCATAAGAGAGGTCACTTCCCAGCATCGACTGCCTGAGCAGATGACCGGCTATGAGTATCTTCCTGTCTGTACGCGGGGTGTACATCCAGAGTTTGCCGCCAATCTTGAGCATTTTAGTTCCCTTCTCACGAGCTGGCGATTTGTAATGACTGTATGACCGTGTAGTGCCTTCCATCCACGAGTCCTGAGTCAGGGTACGCACTTTTCGTCCGTTGTCGATGATGAGGCGTCCGGTAACAAATTTGGTATTGGCCCATAAATTTTCGTCCACCCGTTCCAAAAGTTTTTGCGCGGGTATTTCCTCCGCAATACCAGAGCCAACAAAACAAAAAAAGAAGGACAGAAAAATACCGGCGACCGGTTTATTTTTTATACCAAACATAGTTCTTACCCTGCCTCCAGTTCACGGAACAGATTGGCTTCCGAACGTTGAAAGATAGCCATGCTGGCGACAAGGGTTCCGGCGACACTGGCAAAAATACCCGGCACAATACCCTGGATAAACCCACCTAACGTTACACGGGCTCGCACCACGTCATTAACCATCAAACCTGTCTGGGCAAAACTGTCTCCCATATTCAACCCCACTTCCTGAAGAGTCCACGCAAACGCCCCGCCAAATAGTGAGCCGGCCAGCGAACCCAGATTACCGATCAACACACCTTCTATAGCCAGAGTCATAACCAGTTTCCAATGCGGTTCGCCAAAGGCCAGGCGCAGTCCCATTTCTCCATAGCGGTGAATGCCACTTAGAATGCCGGCATTCCAAAGCACAAGAATCATAAGAAACGTAAAAATACCCACGACAAACCCTTTAATGGTCATGAATTTATCCATGATGGCCCCGATGTTCAGATGATCACGAATACTGAGAACGATGGGGAAATCATCTTTCGCCCAGTCTTTCGGAGGAGATTGCATCCAATCGACCAGGGCCGTGTTCATGCTCGCCTTGACTTCTTCGTAACGGTCAAAATCGGCACTGGGAGGAAAATAACCCAGCCAGTCCGTCACCATATCTTCCATATAAAAAGTATTCTGCGCCGAGGCCAAATCGATCAACACCATTTTTTTATCCATGGCCGTGACTCCAAATCGGACCAGGCCCACGACCTGATAATTATCTGCCACCAACCCGCCATCGAAAGACTGCCCCATTAATGTAACCGTCTGCCCCACCGAAACCTCCAGAACCTCCGCCAGTTGAATTCCCATCAACATTTCATTAAATTTATCAGGGAGCGATCCCTCAACAACGGAGGATTTTAATCGCAGGCGTTGCACCTCTTTGGAGTCCGGCGATTGCAAATCCATCGCCATTCCCACCACCGGAGTTTGTGAGCGCGTTTCGCCCTGTTCATCGGGAACATCCAAAATCGCTCCCCAGCGGATTCTTGGGGACCAGTCCACATCCGGCGCGGAGTGTTTCGTCAGCCAATCGCGGGTTTCCTGTTGACTGGCAAGAGAGCGATCCAGAGGACGCAGATGTTCCTCATCGTAAAAAGCTTTATTCACCAGTCGCAAATGGCCGGAGTCAAGATTAGCAGTCATGTCAATCATGCCCATGAACACCCCCTCCATGAATCCCACTAAAGCGACAACCAGTGCCACCCCGATCGTCACCACGGAAAAGGGAAATAAAAATCGTGATTTGTCGCGGAGCAGTCCACGAAATAAAAATCCAATCAAGTGATCGCCCTCCCCCGCAAGGCCAGAGTCGGGTCCAGCCGAGTGACTTTCCTCACCGGAACCCATGCCGAAGCAATGCTCAAGGCTAGAACAATGGAAACCGAAACCAGAATTTCGCGTGGTTGGTAGTCCGGATAAATAGTTTCCCTGATGGGAAATGAAGCTTCGCTCAAATGCGTGACATCAAATCCGACCCCATGGAACCAGATAAAAAAAGGCACGCCAAGAACCACCGCCAACACCAGGGCCCACAGAGCCCCGAGCACTCCCTCCAATGTGAATATGCTTACAATCCGTTTTGGCTCCATGCCCAGGGCCATCAGAGTTCCAATTTCCTTCTGCCTTTTAAAAATATTAAGGATCTGCGTGTTGAACACACTGGTACAAACCAGAACCATTAATATTCCCCAAAGGATTTTAGAATTGATTCGATCCTGACGCAGAAGAGCCAGCAGGTCGGACATGAGTATTTCTATTCCATGAAACTCAAATCCCTGCACCGGCCCCAAGTATTCACGCACCGCAACCCAGCTCACTTCCCCGTCCCGATCAGTCATGGATCGCAAGTGATCCAACCGCAACCAGACGACGCCATCGTCAATCCTCGGGTTAATGATATCCCCCACATCGACAATCAAAATATCACGGGCATCCACCGCGCCACCTTTATCGCGCCATTTCAAAACTACCGTGTCGCCTTTTTTCAAATGCGCTTTTCTTGCCATCTTGACCCCCACCACTGCAGGAATCGTTTCTCCCGGCTTGTCCTCAAAAGATTTCAAACCCGCCAGCGGCAGACTGAGAAGAGATTGATCCATTGCGATTCCCCGCAACTGGACCGGGAATAACCGGCGGTTTGGATAAAGCTGACCCTGCTGGACCAGTACTTCCGCCTTATCCTTTGCCAATAGATTGCCCAGCACATCGGGCACGGGCATTGTAATATCCTCCCATTCCGTTGGCGTGAGGATGTCAAATCCGGGTGCCCGGTAATGACCGCCACCAACATCCGTCAACACCAGGTTCCGTGTGGCCTGGGCCTGGAATCCGTTTAATAAGGACAACATAAAAATGAGAGCGATGATGGACAGCGCCGTCACCAGCACATTCAGAAAAGCCCGCAACCCTTGCCGATAAAAATTCTTGTTGGCAATATTCCAGTTCAAGTTTCTATCTCCGAACCATTTCTATGTTTGTCCCAACTCACCTTGCCATCTTCAAGCCGGACTTCCCGCCGAATGTAACGAGTCACCTTTTCATCATGAGTGGAAAAAATCACCGCCGCTTTATATTCATGATTGAGTTCCCGCATCAGCTCTAAAACCTGGTATGAGTTTTCCGAATCGAGATTGGCGGTTGGCTCATCAGCTAGAATCAACAAGGGGTCCTTAACCAATGCTCGAGCTATCGCCACCCTCTGGCATTGCCCTCCCGACAACTGCGCCGGTTTTTTATTGATTTGATCCTTCAGGCCTACCTTGACAACCATGTTCTCAACCCGTTCCCGAACCTGGCTTTCTTTCAGTCCATTCAGGATCAACGGGAAAAGGACATTCTCATAAACCGAGTAAACCGGTAGCAGGTTATAAGTTTGGAAAATGAAACCGATATTGTCCCTGCGATAGGCCGCCAATTGTTCCCGGCTCATGTTTTCCAGGTTGGCTCCCTGAAAGAGAACGCTCCCACTTGTTGGGCGATCCAAGCCCCCTATCAAATTCAACAAGGTGGTTTTTCCCGAACCGGAAGGCCCGACAAAAGACATGAAGGCTCCCTTGCCCACCTCCAGACTGACACCATTCAAGGCGGTGAAGTTTTCCTCACCGACCTGATACACCTTGGACACTCGTTCAAGTGTGATTAAAGTTTCACTCATCTATTAACGTTCCTAGAAATAATTCACCAGCGTTAAACCCACCAAATGTTCCGTTCCGTTGAACACATCGGTTTTGCGAAACAAGCGCCCATCCTTTTTCCCTGATTTCAAAGCACCCCCTACCCGCCCATGAAGATAGAGAAACAACGTGTCGGTCAGCGTATATTCAACTTGCGGTACGAGTTGAAAACTTTTATCCCGCAGATCGTAAAGTCCGAACACCTGCCACTGAATATCAATCCCTACCGGCTGGTCGAGAGAAACGCCGATTTGTTGAAAGGTTCGTTGCCCCTTCAGATCAGAGAGACTGAAACCACTTTGCCGGGTAGTAAGAAAATATTCCGCCAGAACATGCAGGCCCTCGCCTATACCAAAAGTATAGTCCACCCCCAAAACCGTATCGAATTGAATTGGGGCGGATGGCTCCATTTCAATATCCAAACGGCTTTCATTCCAGAAGCCAAATCCCTTTTCCCCTTTAAAATGATAGCCTAGCTGTACCATTTCCTGCTTGTAACCGGGCAGGCCTTCCAAATCAGATTTCGGGTGATATTGAAATACCGCTCCCGCTTCGATACCACCAAGTAGCATCTCGCCACGCATTCCGAAAATCAAGGCGTTATTTTTTTTTGCCGGAACCAGCCATCCTTCAACAAGAGACGTTGCCGACGGAAACCGGGTAACACGCACACCATCCACCCCGCGAGTCTCCGGGACAACACCGGTCACATCCCGGGTATCAAAAATTCCCAGAGGCCGATATATGGTTCCGGAACCAAAAAGAATTTTTTGTCGTCCTCCCCTGACTTTAAATTCCCCATTATCCAAGCGAAGCCATGCGCGGAAAAAATCCACATCGGTTTCCCGGCGAAGTCCCGATTGCACACTGGAGCCATCCGCCTCCTTCGCATCGGCGGACAATTCATAATCCAGAACCCAATCGCCTTTTTCAACCACGTTACCCAGCAAACCCAGCCGCAACTCTAATTCACTATCAAAATCTTTATGGAAGGAAGGGCTGTCAACAAAGCTACTGCCCACCTTCAATCTGCCCTCAAAATCCGCATCGAACGCCCACAAAGCTGAGTTAAAAAAAAGGAACGCTGTTAGCGCAAGCAATAATTTTAAGAGTCTCTTATTCAACTTATACGATGGGTTTAATAAGTTTTTTTCGAAAACTTAAAAGTTGCAGAAAACCTGAAACGGTCAGCTTGAACAAAGACCACTGACGTTTTACTCCTAACGGAGGCGATTGGCGCATCTTGTGGGGAACCTCCTTTTCAATAATTTCCATTCCCGTGTAGTGCATGAAGATAGATAAAAACATGGAGGGTGCGCAGGTGCCAGGAGGAATCAGATGCCGAGCCTGCTTCCACGTGTCCATATGAAGAATTTTGAAAGGCACATTCACGTCACGGATTCGCAATCCAAAAAGCAGGTAAATCACAAACCGGATAAACCGAGTGAGCACAAGCCTAATTTGAGGATCATGACGTTGAGCCCTGATCCCGAAAACACCATCATGATCCTCCATCTCCTGCCATAAGAGAGGGAATGGCGTTAAGGGTATTTGCTGATCACTATCAATCAGAAACACAAAATCCGATTGCACACTTTCAAGGCCCGTGATGAGTGCCATCCCATGCCCCCCATTTTCTTGATGGATAATAGTGATCCGGTCATCTTCCTCAGCCAACCCATCCAGTATAGGTCCCGTATTATCACGGCTACCATCGTCGACAACTACTAGTCGAGCTTGCGGTAAAACTTTAAAAACCTGGTTCTGAACTTCCCGAACCGCACCCTCAATCAACGCTTCCTCATTATAGGCAGGCATGACAACCGTAAGAGTTCTCGTATCCATTCTATCCATCGGCATTATCACTCAAGTGCAGATTGTTTGATAAACGTTCTTCCAGCGCGCCACCTTTCAAATAATATAACTCAAAAGGGCGAAAATTCTGATTATCGGGAAATCTTCGATAATCAGAAAGAACATCGTTGAAATTTGGAATCACCCTTTTGGACAAAGAATCGACCACCATAATCTCCACAGGTGGACTACTCAACTCTCCCTTCACTCTCTCCCAGAACTGGGGAGCCTGGGGTCCTCTTTTAAAAATCCATGTCGCGATCAAACCGGTTTGTGGCGAACGGCCCGTGTAATAGAATAATCCAACACTCGATCCCCATGCATGAAAAGTTTCTTCCGGAAGCAGTAAAGTGTTTATTTTTATCGCCAGCTGTTTCAAAACCGCATAGGCCCCATAATTGGATTTGTTCCACCAGTTTTCGTACTGGGTATAATTGAAAAGTTGAATACCTATCATTATGGTTAAGACAACGCTTCCAGTTATTTTCATCATGCGTTGGCTATTTTCCCTGTATACATGAGAAAGAGACATCAGAGACCATGAAGTTGCAACACTCAATACCGGCAACCACAGCTGGTAATAATGACCAAAAAATTTTCCCGGCAACGAAATCATTATAAAAACAGAAAGCACGTAAGCGGCCATCATGGCTTGGCTTCTACTAATTCCTTTTCTCAGGCTCAGAAGGAGACCGAGCGAGGCAATGATAAATAATAACGAGAGCGGGTATAAATATTTCGGGAAAAGATGAGCTAATTGAAGACCGGAAACAAGATTTTGGAATAAGTTTCCGGCATAATTTCTGTTGAATTCAAAAACAGCATAAGAAAAATCATCAAACCTGTTTTGGGAAAAGAAATAGCCTGCTGTCAGCGCCCAGGCACCCACCCCTACAGCGGCCATCAGCGATACATGTAGAAAGGGCTTGGAGGATTTCACAGATGGAAATAGTAAATACACCAGAGAAAACAGAATCGCAACCACCACCGCAATGGGTTTATAGAGGCTGGCTAATGCAAAAAGTCCGCCCACGATTAAAACTTTTTTCCAGTCCCGAAACGCTTCACCTGCTTGCAAGAACAAGGCAAATGCCCAAATCACACAAACATTGATAAACTCTTCTGTGTTTGGGGAATCCGTTCCAAGATAAATTTGCCTTGAAATAACAGCCCAGATAGCCGCGGCCCACAGTCCCGTTATCGGCCCCCTGCCTCCTGCGGAGGCGGCACTGTATACGCCAAACAATATAAGAATTGCTACTGCCACATTTAAAAGGAAAAAAGATTGCGACCCGAAGCCCACCATCGCCTGTGCGGCGGCAAATGTCAGGTGAATGGCAGGGGGTTTGTGATCCCATAAATCAGAATAAAGAGCACGGCCTTCGAGAAGTTCATTGCCCATAATCGCATAGGTAACCGTATCCACACCAAGAAGGCCATCATAGGCCTGTATTCGTGACAGGATAATGAGTAGTGAAAATAAAATCAGGGCGAGAGCAATATTTGTTTTGGAGATATGTTTCATCTGGAATTTCAATTGCCATTAAATGAAATAATCCGTCTTGTTATACCACTTTTTCAATCCTACCTTTAAAATGGGTTATCATGGGTTCCTTGCTACAATTAGTAAGAAAGAATGCTTACGAGGATTCGCGATCAAAAATCCATGAATATCTTATTGATCAGTCCCAAATATAATTCCCACATCATTGCCCCACATCTTGGGCTGGGTTATCTCTCTGCCTCGTTGAAAAAAGCAGGCCATACAGTTCTGGTGCTTGACGGTTTGAGAGAGCCTGTGGTTTATGATCCCGAAAAATGGGATTTAGTGGGAGTCACGGCCATGTCGACCTATTTCCCCGAAGCACTCGCAGAAGTCAAAAAGGCCCGTTCCTTTGGTTTGAAAACCATCATAGGAGGACCCCATGTGATCTCCGTTCCCGAACAAAGCCTTAAAGATTCGGGTGCCGACTACGCCTGCCTTGGGGAAGGTGAAATAACCCTCAATCAACTTGCATCAGGAACCCCTGCCGAGGAAGTAGAAGGACTTCTTTACCGGGAAGATGGAGAGATCAAGCAATCCTCTCCCAAACATTTCCATAAAAATATCGATGAATTTGGGTTTCCGGACTGGTCAAGCATCGACCCCAGAACCTACCCTCTTGCTCCGCATGGAATGATCGCCCGCGCGCACCCGCTCGCTCCCATTATCACCACACGCGGATGCCCCTACCCTTGCACCTACTGCAGTGCCCCGATCACCGCTGGCAAAGCAATGCGTTATCGCGACCCCCTCAGTGTAGTGGACGAAATAGAAATGCTTATCCGCGACTTCGGCGTGAAAGAAATCCAGATAGAGGATGACAACTTTACTGTCAAACGGTCGCACACTCAGGAAATTTGCGAAGAAATTTTAAGACGCAACATCAAGGTCCTCTGGAGTCTTCCCAACGGAGTCCGGATTGACCTTCTCGACCCTGAACTCCTGCGACTGATGAAACGGTCAGGATGTTACTTGATGGCTCTAGGTATTGAGTCGGCCAACCAGCGCATCCTGGACCTGGTGAAAAAACAACTGGATAAAGAAGTTGTGCGCAAAACGGTTCGGGAAGTTACAGATGCCGGCATTGAAGCGTGGGGATTTTTCATGGTCGGTTTTCCAACCGAAACACGAGAAGAAATTCAAAACACCATAGACTTTGCCCACTCCCTGCCTCTGACTCTGGCCCAGTTCACCAAATGCACCCCATTGCCAGGAACAGAAATTTATGATCTCTGGCTTAAGGACTATTCAGATGGCAAGCATATTGACTGGGCAACATTCAATTATTACAAATTTCACAGCAACTGGGCTGAGGTCACCAGCGACGAAATAGACAGCATGCAAAAGAAAGCCCACCTGAGATTTTACGCTAACCCAAAAAACTTTATTCACATCATAAAGAACTTACGATTCCGGCAATACATGACGGCCTTCAAGCGATTATTCAACCTGTCTACTGCTGACTGAATAACCTCACGCTTCATTATAATCTGCATGCCATTTCCTGCGGCATGTTATCCAGATATAACTTCCCAATGGAACAGAAACCAGAGTCATCACCGACAAGTACCCGACCGATGCACCAATGGCTCCAAACCTGCTACCCAAAAACCACACCACTATGCCGTTGAGCAATCCATAAACAAAAGAGTAGAGCAAAAAAGGTTCTTTTTTATGCGCCCTCAAATAGGCACTCTGGCATTGGGCAATCTGGCCCAAAACGGTTCCGACAATAAACAATCCGAAGGGGAGAGGAGAGAGCAGACGCTGAGCTAAAGGATGTTCAAAATAATTTAATCCATACACCAACAACCATAACAGCACCGCACCCAAACTGATGACCCCCATGGATATGCCTGAGGTACGAAAGAAAAAACGATCCAGTTCCGTATAATTTTTTTTGGCAACCAGAATACCGAAACGCGGCACCTTGGTCGCCACCCACGCCATCGCTAATGAACCCAGTGCGGTAACCAACTGCCAGGTCATCCCCATTTGCCCTGCCACCACCGGGCCATGATAATGAAACATGACGGGAGTATAAATTGAAACCATGAAGTAGCCCATACTGCCGCCCAGGGCGAGGCGCCATTGCATGGGCCATATTTCTTCCTTCCAGTGAATTTCCTGCTCCGGCTTGAAGGTAAAAAAAGGCTGAAAAAATTTCCGGTAAACAATTAATATCAAGTAAAGAGTAGCGATAAGTCCTGCACCCACCCCAGCGATCGCCATCCACAAGCCAAAGTCCAGACTCATTGCCATCCACATTGCCAGGGAAATGAAGACCCCCTGAACAAAACGAAAACGGTAAATAGTATGAACCTGATTGCACCCTTCAAGAAGAGATAAAAACGGCAAGGCCCATAATTGCAAACCCGCTACCACCATCAAAGAAAACCAGGGACCTTTCCAGGAAATACCCAAGTCAGGAGACTGAGACAAGAACAGGTAACCCCCGCCACCAACCAACAAAACAAAAATGATGGAAGCGCAGGCATACCATTTGAAAACGAGACGGCCGAGACTGATCAACCGCTGGCGGGCTCTTTCGTCTCCGGAAATAAAACCTGAATCGTCCAAATACAGGCCTGCCCATTCATGACTGGCAAACTGAGTGATGACAATGCAAAACCCAAGCTCTACAAACGACTGCATGGCAACCAGGCTCAGGAAAGTGTAATAGAGGCCTTGAACTTCCGGTTTCAAATAAAGTGAAATCAGGAGCAGGGTAATGGGAGCGGCAAAGAGAGACCAGACCTTTGACAACACTGCGAACATAACAGCACGGTCCACTTCCAACCACTTTAATAATTTAATGAAAACGTCCAATAGAAATAAGGTCCCTTAATTTAGTTTGAGGCCACTCATCGTCAACGGTTATGAAGCCAGGACTGGAAGGACAGAACATTCCAGATAAAATATTGCCAATTATAATCGCCAGAACTGTGTTCCTTCCATTTTCGCAGAACAGGAACCGGGTCTAAAAAACCATCCTGACGAAGGGTTGTTTCATTTAATAAATCCCCCGCCCATTCTTTTAAAGGCCCCCTTAACCAGCTGTCAAGAGGTACACCAAAACCCATTTTAGGGCGCTCCACTAACTCTCGCGGCACATATTTATTGAGCACCTGCCGCAATATCCACTTGGATTGACCGTCATGAACTTTCATCGCCATAGGAAGCTTCCAACTGAATTCAACCACACGATGATCGAGCATTGGCACTCTTGCTTCCAGTCCAACCCCCATGCTGGCACGATCCACCTTGGTGAGAATGTCATCCGGCAGATAATGCGTGCCGTCCAGAAGCATCATTTTCATTTCGGGAACTGAGAAGTCACCCCATGAAGAGGGTCTCGTCAAAGCAGTGTCCGGTTCTGCGGTTCCAAGCACCAGAGATCCCGGCCCTACCCAATGGGAAATGCCTTGAAGGTAAAAACCTTCAGGTCCTCCCGTTGCCAAGGCATTCCCTAATCTGCTAAAACGCTCGCTCAAGGTTCCTATGCGTCCAAACCTGTCGAACATACGACTGAGGGCGGGGCCGCCTGCGTCCAAAGCACTACCGGGAATGGCCTTTATCAGGCCCGCCAGAAGTTTGCGACCCGGTCCTGGAATCCAACTGAATTTTCGCCAAAAATTTTTCCATGAAAAATATCTGTCGTAACCGCAGAAAAGCTCATCTCCTCCATCGCCGGAAAGGCTGACCGTAACTTTTTTCCGGGTCAACTGAGAAAGCAAAAAAGTCGGCACCTGGGAAGAATCCGCAAAAGGTTCATCATACAAGTTGGGCAAACGCGGAATTATGGACAATGCTTCCTGGGATGAAACATAAAGCTCTGTATGATCCGTCCCCAGATGCCGGGCCACCTTCTGGGCATGAGGTGCTTCATCAAAATTCTTTTCTTCAAAACCAATCGAAAAAGTTTTGACAGCTTGTTGGCTTTGTTTCTGCATTAATGCCACAATCACGGAAGAATCGATTCCTCCAGAAAGAAACGCGCCCAGAGGAACATCCGAAGCCATCCTGAGTTTAACCGCAGACCCTAACAAGGCATCCAGTTGATCGACTGCCTCTTCACGGGTTCCCTCAAATCCCTCCCAGGCACCCTCTCTGGCAATTTCTCCAAATGACCAATAGCAAGTCGATTCCTCTTTTCCATCCTTAACCGACAAGAATGTTCCAGGCTGGAGTTTGAAAATATTCTGATAGATGGAACGAGGTGCGGGAATATAATTAAAACGCATCAGCAGGGAAAGTGCTTCCCGGTCCACCCTGCCCTCAAACTCAGGATGCGCTTTCAAAGCCTTTAATTCCGAACCAAATAAAAACGTGTTGCCCATCCAACCGTAATAAAGCGGTTTGATTCCTATACGATCACGGGCCAGAGTTAAAACCCGTTTTTCCTTATCCCATAAAGCAAAAGCAAACATTCCCACAAATTCTGTCAAAGCCTGGGGCAGTCCCCATTTTTCAATGGCGGCCAAAATCACTTCCGTGTCAGAGTGCCCCCGCCACTGAGAACCCCCTGCGTGATCAAGTTTTTTTCTCAGTTCAAGAAAATTATAAACCTCTCCGTTATAAGCGATCACATACCGGCCACTGGCAGACAGCATAGGTTGGCGGCCTTCGGAGGAAAGATCAATAACAGAAAGACGTTGGTGAGCCAGACCGATTCCCGCAGTCGGGTCCATCCAAATTCCCTCATCATCCGGCCCACGATGAACCAGTGACTGGCCCATTTTTCTTAACGAATCCTCGCAGTTCGATGATGATGTCTGGGTAAGTATTCCGGCAAGACCGCACATAGGGCGACGATTCCTGAGTAGTAATGATTAATCGAACGACAAAACGTTGAGTTTAGTTAAGGCCAGGGTTTTTCATTCATTGCTTTAAAAATACGAACTGGTTACAACCGTGTCCTCCTGCCTTGGTCACCAGTTTTTCCAGGGCAAATCCGCGCTGGCCCAAAAACTCAAAAACCTGCTCAGGTCTGGCCACCTCAAAAGGGTACCCCCCTATCCAATCGACCACATCG
>Ga0257115_1001179_pt1 | contig 18390 bp, 15 predicted proteins | sample SI112_100mmetaG_FD_194465 | JGI IMG/M metagenome (GOLD analysis project Ga0257115, IMG submission 194465) | Marine microbial communities from Saanich Inlet, British Columbia, Canada - SI112_100m | ecosystem: Environmental > Aquatic > Marine > Inlet | place: Canada: British Columbia | collected...
AAACGAATTCAGGCATTCGCGAGTAAAGCAGTTACTCAGTTGGGCTTTGATTGCCATGTTGACCCCCTGGTGACCGACCAGCAGTATATCGCCGGCGGTGTCATTCAAGTTAGCCGCAAAATCCTTGATCCGACAGGCGACATCACGGATCCCCTCTCCACCGGGCGGAGCTTTCAGATAACATCCTTGACGCCAGTCGTCATAAGCGTCGCTATCACCGGCCCGAATCTCTGATTCGAGGCGACCTTCGTAATCCCCCAGATCAAGTTCAACCAGGGCAGGCTCAACCGCGACATTAAGCCCCAACGTTTGTCCGAGAATTGCCGCGGTTTCGCGCGCCCGCTCAAGCGGTGATGAAAACAGCTGAATCGGGGCGAACCCGCGAGTCTTCAATAAATCGCCCAGTTTTTTGGCTTGCTGATAGCCCAGGGCATTAAGTGGGATATCACTTCGAGACTGCCAACGATGCGCGACGTTCCAATCAGTCTGTCCATGACGAGCAATTAACAGGGCCATTAGGAAATTCCGATAATAAGGCTGATCTCAGATTCTTGCCCAAGCCGGTGGTTTTTGCTTGAAAAAATTCCCAGTCGTACTGGAAATGACCTCGCCCTTAACTGAATCGATGAAAAAAACTGATAGTTTGTGATCTGAGGTTGACATGTTTTAGGGCTCTGGGTATTATGTATACAGAATTTGTGCATTGCACGATTCTTTTCTCATATCCTCCTCCTTAGATTAATCCCGTCACGCTCTTGTGACGGGATTTTTTTTGTAGTATCTCGTTTTATTCTTTGTTTTCAATCGAATACCAGTTATTAAATACTAGATATTGATTCTGTTTTCATATTTACTGTGAATTTGATAGGCACTATCTATCATAAATAACGTAATATTTATATGGTGCACTGCAATATTATAGACTTGAAGGGCAGTCACCTCAGATCATCAACCCAAGTCAGCGACATGGTATTTTGTCAGGCCAACCCTGTCTTTTAAAGGCTCTCCTACCCGACTTAGGCGTGGATCGCCAGCAGCCGTTCCCGACTCGCGCACCAGTGCGAGCCGTTAAGGCAGACGATACAATCGACTCGCCCCGCGCCGCGAATAGCGCCTATCCTAAAAAGTGAGACTTCATGGCCACTTCCCCAATCCTTTTTGTTTTTCCAGGTCAAGGTTCACAGTATCCGGGCATCGGTAAAGATCTATTTGACGCATTCGAGTCGGTACGCAAACTCTATGGCCAGGCCAGCGAAGTCCTGGGGTACGATCTCGCGCAACTATCCTTCGAAGACCCTGAAGGGAAAATCAACCTGACCCGCTATACCCAGCCGGTCTTGCTGACACACTCCATTTCCTGTCTTCAGGCATTCCAGGAAGTGACCAACGGCAAAGTTGGCGCGGGTTTAGCGGCCGGCCACAGTCTGGGAGAGTATTCCGCACTGGTTGCAGCTGGCGCTTTGGATTTTCCTTGTGCTCTTCAACTGGTAATGACCCGGGGCCGACTCATGGGAGATCTGGGGGACGGCGAAATGGAGGCCTTGCCATTGCCAATCGAAAGCGCTCAGGAATTGGCTGAACAGCATTACTGTGCCGTAGCGGCATGCAACCTGCCCGAGCAAACCGTTGTTGGGGGGCGCGCCGAGGATTTGGATGCTCTGGTCAATGACTTCCAGGAGCGCTACCCCGGAAAACGCAGCGCGCGACTCAAAACCGAGGGTGCGTTTCACACTTTCTACATGATCGAGGCCGCACTACAATTCCGCGAAGCCTTGAGTGCCACACCGTTTTCCTCGCCGGCCATCGAAGTGCTCTCCAACAGTTCCGGCATCTTTCACCGCAAAGACTCAAACAGTATCCGGGCAGGGCTTTTTTCACAGCTCTTTAACCCGGTGCAGTGGCATGCCAACCTCATGCACGCCGCGACCCAAGGTTGCGACACAATCATTGAGTTCGGTGGCGGCATCGGCAAAGGCGAAACAGCCGCCGAGAAAAAACCCAACCTCGCCAGCATCATCAAGAAGTCGTTTCGCCGCCAGCCAAACCCACCGCGCTACCTAAGTGTGATCAACCAGGAAACTCTGTCACAAGCTGCATCAGTTTTTCGTCTGTAGACGCTGCCGACCAGGTTACGGTAGTGCAATCTACGCGATTCAACGTGAGCGCTCGGGAGGGGAAAGACGGTTGAACACAGCGTCACTGTACCTTGTGACTGTGCTGATCTGGGGCTCAAGTTGGCTTGCTATCCGGTACCAGATTGGAATCGTGGCTCCAGAGATTTCCCTGGTATACCGATTTGCACTGGCCACAGTGGTGCTGGTGCTGTGGTGCACAGCGCGCGGCATTTCGCTGCGTTTTCGGTTGCGAGATCATCCCTACCTGGCCTTACTGGGGTTTTGCCTTTTTTCGATGAACTACCTGTTGTTCTACCACGCAGCTTTCAATCTCGCAACAGGGCTGTTGGCAGTAATCTTCTCAACGATGACGGTAATGAATATTGTCAACAGTGCAGTATTGCTCGGGCGCAAAACTGAGAAACAGACTATCCTGGGCGCATGCCTTGGTCTTGCTGGGATGGCGTTAGTATTTTGGCCACAAATCCAGCAAACCGGGGCGACAACATTTGCTGCGGTCGTTATCAGTGTCATTGCCACCTACCTCGCATCGATCGGCAATATCCTATCGGCCCGCAACCAGATGCATGGCTTGCCCGTGGTATCGGCGAATGCAATCGGTATGGCCTACGGCACCTGCTTTTTGCTGATCTACAGTTTGTGGTCGGGCGCTCCCTTTGCGTTCGATACAGCCGGCTCCTATATCGGCTCGCTCGCCTTTCTTGCGCTTTTTGCCTCGGCGATCGCCTTTGGCTGCTACCTCACCCTAGTCGGCCGGATCGGTCCAGAAAAAGCGGCTTATGCCACAGTGTTGTTCCCAATCGTGGCACTTTCACTTTCCACGTGGGTCGAAAACTTCCATTGGCAAGGTCGTGCCATAGCGGGAGTCATCCTGGTCCTGGGCGGCAACGTCATCGTGCTCCTGGGGCAAACACACTTCAACGCCCTGATCAGGCTGCTGCGCCGGTGAAGCTCAAGGACTTGAAGAATTAATCGGTTTGTCTGCGCCGGCCCAGCCACAAAACCATACCCAGAGCCAACAGCACCGCAGGGAGTACCGAGTAATTCAGCGCTCGCCAACCCACCCACTCGTGTAGAAAGCCCGAGCTAAGCGCGGTCAGCGCAACCATACCAAATACCAGTAGGTCGTTAAGGCCCTGGGCCTTTGCCTTTTCCGGCGCGGTATATGTTTCGGTGAGAAGAGTGGTGCCACCTATGAAGAGGAAGTTCCAACCCAATCCCAAAAACACCAGTTCAAAAAGAAAATGGAACACACTAATACCGCTAAGGCCAATCAAAATACTGGCGAGCAGCAATATGGCACCCACGCTCATGATACGGGTTACGCCGAACCGGGAAATCAGGTTTCCGGTAAAAAACGACGGCGCAAACATAGCGAGCACATGCCACTGAATGACCAGTGCCGTATCAGCAAATTCATGATCGTGACTGGCCATCGCCAGCGGTGTCGACGTCATCACCAGATTCATTACGCCGTACGCGATCATGGCGCCGATCACTGCTACCAGGTATTTTGGTTGCCTGGCAATCTGCGCCAAAGGCCGTTGCTCGCCAGAACGCTCGTGCTCTCCCGGTACGGCTATCTGGATCTGTGAAACCAAGAGTATCGATAACCCATATAGAATCAACAGACTTGCGTAACTTCCCGCAAAAGGAATTCCCATCAACATATCCCGGGAATAGTTGGCAAGATTAGGCCCAATGAACGCCGCAAGGATGCCCCCGGCCAGCACCCAGGAAATCGCCCGACCGCGATACGCTTCACCACTGATATCCGCTGCTGCGAAACGGTAATACTGGCCAAAGCCATTCAGGATGCCGATCAAAAAGGATCCTACTGCAAAGGCAACAAAATTGTGGTCTAAAATAGCCCACGTGGCGACCATGGCGCCCGCAAACCCGACCATGAGGCCGATAATAAAACCGGCACGGCGCCCTATCCGCTTCATCAAAACTGAAGCAGGAAAAGTCACTGCTAGAGTACCGCAGTACATGCACGCTATCGGCAACGTCGCCCAAACCTTCTCCGCGGAGAGTGCCAGCCCGACCAAGGCGGAGGCCGCAACGATAAGCGAACTGCCAGACAGCATCAGTGCCTGACAGACAGCGAGAATCAGTACATTGCGCCGTAGCGCCCCTACAAAAGGCATAGTGCTATCTTGTCCGTTCGTCCTAAGACTTGGCTTACTGATCCAGCACGCCTATGCCCGTCAGAACATGTAAAGGTGGTGGGTGCGGCAGGCCTCGGGAACTCACATGCCGCGGCGATATTTCCCTCCCACTTGAAAAAGTGTGTCAGTGAGTTGGCCCAGTGAACAGCACCGAGCCGCCTCCATTAGTGGGTAAAAAACATTCTCTCCACGCAAAGCGGCATATTTGACGGCATCAAGTGCCGGGCCGGTCTGGTTTTCATGGCGGTGCTTAAAATCGGTAAGTCGGTCCAGCTGCCCCTGTTTTTCCGTTTCGGTGCCTCGAGCCAACTCTACATCGGCTGATGTGCCAACCGCATCCCTGACAAAAGAGTTAACACCGATGATCGGGTAACTGCCGTCATGTTTGCGGGTTTCATAATACAAAGACTCTTCTTGTATCTTGCCTCGCTGGTAACCGGTTTCCATCGCTCCGAGGACCCCACCGCGCTCTGCCAGGCGATCAAACTCTGCGAGTACCGCCTGCTCAACCAGATCGGTAAGCTCCTCTATGATGAAACTGCCCTGATTGGGATTTTCGTTGCGTGCCAGACCCCACTCACGATTGATGATCAACTGTATAGCCATAGCCCTGCGCACCGAGTCTTCGCTAGGAGTTGTCACCGCCTCATCATGGGCGTTGGTATGCAAACTGTTGCAGTTGTCGTAAACCGCAATCAAAGCCTGAAGTGTGGTACGAATATCATTGAAACCCATCTCTTGTGCATGCAAAGAACGGCCCGAAGTCTGGATATGGTATTTCAGTCTCTGACTGCGGGCATTCGCACCATAACGCTCCCGCATGGCAACCGCCCAGACTCGCCGCGCGACGCGCCCCATCACGGTGTACTCGGGGTCCATGCCATTGGAGAAAAAGAAAGACAGGTTCGGGGCAAAATCATCGATCTCCATACCGCGGGCCAGATAGGATTCCACGTAGGTAAAACCGTTCGCCAGGGTGAGTGCGAGCTGGGTAATCGGATTAGCACCTGCCTCGGCAATGTGATAGCCGGAGATTGAGACCGAGTAGAACTTGCGCACCCGGTTATCAATAAAGTACTGCTGAATATCAGCCATCATGCTCAAACTGAAATCAGTGGAAAAAAGGCAGGTGTTCTGCCCCTGATCTTCCTTGAGGATATCGGCCTGTACCGTGCCGCGAACATTTTCCAGAGTCCATGACCGAATTTTGGATAACTCCTTTGAATCCGGATCGCGGCCTTGCTCCTCACAAAACCGCTCGACCTGCTGATCAATGGCAGTGTTGAGAAAAAATGCCAGGACAGTTGGTGCCGGGCCGTTAATGGTCATGGATACAGATGTAGTCGGACTGCAAAGGTCAAAACCCTGATAGAGCGTCCGCATGTCCTCCACGGTCGCGATAGAAACACCAGAGGTGCCGACCTTGCCGTAGATATCCGGGCGTAGTGCCGGGTCGGATCCATACAGGGTCACTGAATCAAAAGCCGTAGACAGGCGCTTGGCCTCGGAATTAGCAGACAAAAGCTTGAAGCGGCGATTGGTGCGCGAGGCGTCACCCTCACCTGCAAACATACGGGTCGGATCTTCGTTCTCGCGTTTGAAAGGGAATACCCCTGCGGTAAATGGAAATTCTCCCGGCACGTTTTCCAACAACTGCCAGATCAAACGATCCCCAGCGTCGGTATATCGAGGCAGGCTGACACGGGGAATCCGGGTGCCAGACAAAGAGGTATAACTGAGTGTCTGCTCCCGCGCTTTACCGCCCACGCGAATACTCAGGCTATCCTGGCGGTAGCGTTCAATCAAAGAATCGAATCCATTGATCTGTTCCAGCATTTCTTCGCCCAGTTTCTCGGCCACATCCTCAGCAAGCACCTGAAGTGTCCCGGTTGGCTCTCCTGCTGCCGCAAGCAGATCGATACAACTGTGCAGATGCTGGTATCGACGCGCCAAAACCGCCTGACTTGCCGCCTCCTCGTGGTAGAGGCGAACAGCATCGGATATCTCAGACAGATAACGCTCGCGACCGACGGGCACCACATCAGCGGGTTTCAAATTCAACTGTGGGTCAGGCAGCAACCCGAGGCTCGGGGTTAGCCCGTACTCCACCAGGGCGGTATTGAGCGCCCGGTACAGCGCGGTCACGCCTTGGTCATTAAAATGCGATGCCGTGGTTGTGTATACCGGCATAGCCGCGGGCTCCATACTGAAGTCACCACGGTTACGCTGCACCTGCTTACGGACGTCCCGCAAAGCGTCCTGGGCGCCTTTGCGATCACTCTTATTGATCGCGACAAAATCCGCATGATCCAGCATTTCGATCTTCTCAAGCTGTGACGGGGCGCCAAATTCCGGTGTCATGACATACAGCGCACAATCCACCTGAGAAACGATGCCGGCGTCACCCTGGCCGATGCCAGGCGTCTCGATGATGATCAGATCAAAACCGGCACACTGGCAGGCGGCGAGGATGTCCCCGATCTGCGGCGGTATCTCGGCGCTCGCACCGCGGGTCGCCAGTGAACGCAAAAATACGGCGTCTCCGTCAATCGCATTCATGCGGATACGATCCCCAAGCAAAGCGCCGCCGGTCTTACGTCGAGTTGGGTCCACTGCAAGCACCGCCAGGCGCAGGCGATCGCCGTAATCCATACGCCAACGCAGAATCAACTCATCGGTCAATGAAGATTTACCCGAGCCACCGGTGCCGGTGATCCCCAAAATCGGTACCCGGCACTCTTCACGCGCTGCACCCGCGTGGACCTGACGCAGAACAAATTCACTGACAGTCCCGTTTTCGATCTCGGTAATCAAACGGGCCAGTTGCCCGCCATCACGCCCGTCCAGTCCGTCCAGGCTCTCTTTACCCTGATCGCCAGGATAAAAATCGGCTTGCGCCATCATGTCATCGATCATGCCCTGCAAGCCAAGACGCTGGCCGTCCTCTGGCGAGTAGATACGGCAGACCCCGTAATCGTGCAGTGCACGGACCTCTTCGGGAACGATCACGCCGCCACCGCCGCCAAAGACGCGTATATCTCCCCGGCCGCGCTGGCGCAGCATATCGACCATGTAGCAGAAGAATTCACTGTGGCCGCCCTGGTAGGAACTAACAGCAATGCCCTGCACATCTTCTTCGATGGCCGCATCAACAATTTCCTGGACACTACGATTGTGACCAAGGTGAATTACCTCCGCACCAGAGGCCTGTAGCAAGCGGCGGATGATGTTGATGGAAGCATCATGTCCGTCGAACAAGCTCGCCGCTGTAACAAAACGGATCCGGTAGCCCGGGTCCGGGTCGGATCGGGTTCCTGGGCTGGACAGGGGGGGCGCACTCTGACTCATCGCTGCCATTTTTGTCGTTAGATTGGGCGAAACATTTTAGTTTCCGTTTACGTAAACGTCAATTGAAGTTATACTGACATTATGGCCATGATGATGCAAACCAACCCTTCCAGTGACACCCACAATACGTCCTACTCAATCTCGGATCTGGCCCGAGAATTCGGGGTGACCACTCGGGCGATTCGGTTTTACGAAGACGAAGGGCTGCTGCGGCCTGGGCGATCCGGCCGACAGCGGGTGTATCGTACCCGCGATCGTGTGCGACTGAAACTGATTCTACGTGGCAAACGCCTGGGCTTCTCGCTAAACGAGGTGGGCGAGATTATCAATATGTATGACTCCAATCCCGGAGAAGCGGGCCAATTGCGTTATTTCCTGGAGCAAATCCGCCAGCGCCGCGAGACCCTAAAGCAGCAGCACCACGATATTGACGTAACTCTGCAAGAGCTGGATACCATAGAAGCTCAGTGCCAGGACCGTCTTACCACCCTGAGCTGATCTCTCCCAGGGTATCATCCTCTTTCGTCCTATTCGCGCAGCGAACCGTACGTGCTGACAACTCAAAATTCCAGTACTGGAACGCAGATACTCCTGGTGCTTGCCTGCCTGGTGATCGTGATCGCCGGCCTGAAAGCGGCCAGCAGCATCGTAATCCCCCTATTGATGGCCATTTTCCTAGCCATTATTGCCTCAACCCCCCTACAGTGGTTGCGTCGGCGTGGATTGCCCACCTGGGCCGCCCTAACCCTGATTCTATTACTGCTGGGCAGCGCACTCATCAGTATCGGATCACTGATTGGCGCTTCCATTGATCAATTGAGTAATACCCTGCCGCGTTACGAGGCGCAACTGCGCGCCCTGATCGACAACGTAACGCTATGGGCCAGCGGTCTTGGCTTGACACTGCCGCCGAGCGGTCTTGAAGAGTTGATCGATCCGGCGGCAGCGGCTCAGTTGTTCGGGCGTCTGGTCAGCGGATTCGGTGGTCTGCTGGCTAACAGCATGCTGATTATCTTTACCGTGCTGTTTTTGATGGTGGAATCAGCCACGATTCCCGACAAGCTGCGCGCCATTTCAGCGGACCCAGACAAAACCATCGGCAGCCTGTCTGCATTCATGGAGTCGGTTAACAGTTACCTCGTCATCAAGGCGTTGATGAGTTTTATCACCGCGCTTGCGATCACGGTCTATCTGCTGGTACTGGGCGTGGACTTCGCGGTCCTTTGGGGCGCCATCGCATTTTTCATGAATTTCGTACCCTATATTGGCTCGATTATCGCGGCCGTTCCGGCGGTGACCCTGTCATTGATTGATGCTGGACCTGCGATCGCGTTAGCCGTCGGGGCCGGCTTCCTCGTGGCGAACATCGTTGTCGGGAGCCTCCTCGAGCCGCGCTACATGGGACGGGGGCTTGGGCTTTCGACTCTAGTGGTATTCGTTTCCTTGCTGTTCTGGGGTTGGGTCTTCGGGCCAGTCGGCATGTTCCTGTCGACGCCGCTAACCATGCTGGTGAAGATTGCTTTGGAAAGCGACCCGCGCAGCCGCTGGATCAGCGTGCTCCTCAGCGCTCAGGCGCCAGGCAGATCCTCGCGCATCTCCTGAACCGCGACCAATCATCTTTCCTTATAACGGTAAGGTAGGCCGGTTGCCCCGTGGAAACTGCCCCGTGCAAAGGGGGTTGAGATGAAATTCGACGCCCTGCGATCACCACGCTACCGACGTTTCTGGCTTGGATCCATCGGCTCCACCGGGGCGACGCAGTTGTATTTTGTCGGCATGGCGTGGCTGGTTTTCGAACTCAGCGGGTCTGCTCTGGACCTTGGCCTGCTGGGGGGAGCCATGGCCGTTCCCGCCATCATCGCCACGCTCGCAGGTGGGTTAATTGCCGACCGGGGTAACCGTCGTAAAGTGCTGTTGATTACCTCCGTGCTTGCCGGCGTAGCACTGGCCATCCTCGCGCTACTGGATGCGACTGGATCAGTTGCCGTATGGCATGTACTGGTAATTGCGGCCGTGCTCGGCCTGATCTCAGGCTTTGACATGCCAGCCCGGGTCTCATTCTTTCCTGCTCTGATTGAGCCACAACAGATGATGAGCGCGGTCGCACTGAATTCAATACTCTGGCAAGGCACACGAATGATATTACCGGCTATCGGTGGGGTTCTGATTGCAGTTGCCAATACTTCAGTCATCTTTGCCCTATGTACTGTTGGCTTTGCAGTCATGGCGTTTATCCTCGCCAGGCTTGAGGTAAACCCCTCAACTGACGTGCCGGCCGAAGGGGACCGGGGCCTGATGGCAGCCTTGCGCTTTATCTGGCAGGAACGCTTGTTCGCAGTTCTGATCGCGCTCACCTGGATCCTAATGTTCTTTGGGACATCGTACGTTCAGATCATGCCGGTATTCTCAGAACTGTTGGGCGGAGGCGAAAAAGGCTATGGCCTGTTGATCTCTGCAACCGGTGTAGGCTCAGTAACAGGCACACTACTGGTCGGACGATTACAACGATCCGCGAAACTGGGGCGCATCATGTTGGGTGGCGCTCTGGTTTTCGCCTTGGCGCTGATCTGTTTTGCCATCGTCACCCAAAACGCCAATAGCCTGCCGTGGGCTTTCGTCGGGGCATGCCTTTTTGCCATACTTGCGAGCATTGGCGGATCATTCTTCCTCATCAGCTCAATGACAGTAATGCAGCTTGCAGTACCGGATGCACTGCGAGGCCGGGTCATGGGTATCCACAGCATCACCTTCAGTCTGATTGCGCTGGGCGGTCTGGTACTGGGCCCCTTGGCAGAACTTTATTCGCCACCAATCGCCGTGACCTGTGGCGCATTGGTGGTAGGCGTGAGTGTTGCTATAGCTTCGGTCGCCTTCCCGCATATATGGCACCTGGATGGGGGCAAACTCACGACACCATCTTGAATCAGATCATCAGTTCAGGCACAAAATTCGTCTTTGCCCGCCTTTTCAAAACAGACGCGTTTCGCAGTCCGGTCAAGATAACTCAACGCGTGCTAAAATTCGGCTGGCGCTTTCCGCTCATTCGCACCCTTTCTTGAGCATTCCTGATTCCCATCCCCTAACGGCCCTGACCGCGCTCTCGCCGGTCGATGGCCGCTACGAATCTAAAGTATCCGCTTTGCGGCCTTTTTTTAGTGAATTCGCACTCATTCGCTACCGTTTGACCGTTGAAGCCCGCTGGCTTGAGGCGCTTGGCGCCTGTAACGATATCCCCGAGGTCGCGCCACTTTCGACCTCCGCTACCGCCTTCCTAGAGGCGCTAACGGACAATTTCTCTATAGAAGATGCCAAGCAGGTCAAGGAAATAGAGCGCACCACCAATCACGATGTGAAAGCGATCGAGTATTTCCTCAAGCAAAGGGTAGAGGGCGAAAAGGAACTACAGGAAATCTCCGAATTTATCCATTTTGGCTGCACCTCAGAGGATATCAATAATCTGGCCTATGCCCTGATGCTGCTCGATGCCCGCGAAGCGGTGATCCTGCCCGCTATCGACCGCCTGATCAGTACCCTGTGTCGATTGGCTATACCGCTCACCCAAGAACCCATGCTTGCGCGTACTCACGGGCAACCGGCGAGCCCCACGACCCTGGGCAAGGAACTGGCGAATGTAATCGCACGACTGGAGCATGCACGCTCCCAGGTTGCCAAAACAGCGATCCGTGGAAAATTCAACGGTGCCGTTGGCAATTTCAATGCCCACCTTGCAGCCTATCCCGACCTCGACTGGGCAACCATATCATGTGGCTTCGTAGAGAAGCTGGGTCTCGATTGGCAGCCGATGACCACACAGATCGAGCCTCACGATGACATCGCGACACTGTGCCACGCACTGATGCGTACTAACAGTATTCTGATCGACCTCGACCGGGACATCTGGGGCTATATTGCTCTTGGGTATTTTCGCCAAAGAGCAGTTGACGGTGAAGTCGGCTCAAGTACCATGCCGCACAAAGTCAACCCGATAGATTTTGAGAACGCTGAGGGTAATGCGGGCATAGCTAACGCCCTGCTGGGGCACCTCGCAGACAAACTGCCGATCAGTCGATGGCAACGCGACCTGTCTGATTCGACGGCCCTGCGCAATCTGGGGCCGGCTTTTGCACACTGCCTGCTGGCGCTGGAATCAACACTCAAGGGTCTGGGCAAGCTTGAAGTCGACAGCGGTCGGTTACAGGCTGATCTTGATACCTCCTGGGAAGTGTTGGCCGAAGCGATTCAAACCGTGATGCGTCGCTATCAGGTGCCAAAGCCTTACGAAAAACTCAAAGCACTCACCCGGGGACGCCAAGCAATGGATCCAACCACACTGCGAGGCTTTATCGAGCAACTGCCGATTCCAAAGGAGGCGCGTGAGCGTCTGGTACAGTTAACTCCCGCCACCTATACCGGCAACGCAGCTGAGGCTGCGGCTGCTTTCCTGCAACGGCTGTCGGGCGATCGCTGACTTTCCGGGCAAGCCTGCGTTAGCCGGGACCCGGCTGTCCAAATTGATGGCGCAGCAAGGTTTGTGCTCACGGCGCGAGGCCGATCGGCTGATCGCTTCGGGTCGCGTGCTGGTCGATGGCGCGGTGGTTAATCAACTGGGTATACGGGTAAACCCCGATGCCGATATTCGCCTTAGCACTCAAGCCGCGCGACACAGAGAAACCTTGGCGACCATCTTGTTGAATAAGCCGCCAGGGTACGTCTCCAACCTGCCCGAGAAAGGCTACCCCGAGGCCGTCTCTTTGATTCGACGTGAAAATCAACAAAGAGGCAGGCCTGGCCACGGCAATGATTCTGTGCCCGCAGCGTCGACGTTGAACGTCGCGGGACGATTAGATATCGATTCCAGCGGCCTGCTCGTTTTGACACAAAACGGCAGTATAGCCAGGCGGCTGATTTCTCCCGACAGTCGGGTTGAAAAGGAGTATCGGGTACGAGTTTCAGGCTCTTTGGATGACCACACTATCGCCCAGCTTTGTCATGGCCTATCGCTGGATGGCCGCGTACTGCGTCCCGCACGCGTCACACAGCACGGCGCCCACCAACTCATATTTATCCTGGTCGAAGGGCGCAAGCGTCAGATCCGACGCATGTGTGAGCTCGTTGGACTTAAAGTCAATAACCTGACCCGAACCCGGATCGGTGGTGTCACCCTGGGCCGCCTGCCCCGTGGGCAATGGCGCTATCTTGGCTCCGGAGAACAGTTCTAATGCCCGATTGGTATTCACCACTTCGCCGGATACTGTTCAATCTTGATCCTGAAACTGCTCACCGGATTGCACTCGTTGCCATCGGTGCGCTGGGGCGGTTGCATCCACTGAACCCGTATATAACTAATGCCTGGCGTGGCGCCCTGCCCGCACACCCGGTCGAAGCGATGGGTTTGCACTTCCCTAACCCTCTCGGTCTCGCCGCAGGCCTCGACAAAGATGCAACAGCCGTCGATGGACTGGCAAGCCTGGGGTTTGGCTTTCTTGAACTGGGCACCGTGACACCTTTGCCTCAGTATGGAAACCCTCGGCCGCGGATGTTCCGCCTAACCGCTGCGCAGGCACTGATCAACCGCATGGGCTTTAACAGTGCTGGCCTGAACCAATTCCTGGCTAATCTGGCCCGTCACTGCCGGCAGGTGAGAATCGGAATCAATATCGGCAAGAACGCGAGCACGCCTAACGAGCAGGCTCAACGTGACTACATCACTGGCCTGCGCGCCGTTTACACAGTGGCAGACTACGTCACAGTCAATATTTCCTCGCCCAACACGCCGGGTTTGCGTGATTTGCAGGAGCGCCAGGCCCTGAATCAACTGCTCTTGTCACTTAAAGACGAACAGGCAAAACTTTCCGACCGACATGGCCGCTACACTCCGATTGCGATCAAGATTGCACCAGACCTCGACGAGGAGGCCATCGCGCAGATCGCTGACGCGTTGCTCGTACATGGTGTTGATGGCGTAGTCGCTACCAACACCACCACGGCCCGGCCACTGGACCCGATCCGTTACCCCGAATCATCCCAAGCCGGTGGCCTAAGCGGCACACCCTTGGCAGCACTTTCACAGCAGGTTGTTGCAAAACTCAAGAGTTATACCGGTAACGACCTGTCGATCATTGGTGTTGGCGGTATCACTGACGCAGCCTCAGCGCAGGCGATGCTCTTAGCAGGCGCATCCCTCATCCAGGTGTACACCGGCTTGATCTACCAGGGTCCAAGGCTGATCCGGGAGATTCTTAAGGCCCTAGAGCAATAAATATCAGCAAGGCTGGCTTTAATCTTCGCTGCGGGTAAAGCACAGTGAACGATTGTTTGATGGCATCGGCAAGTCCAACGATAAATCAAATGCGCAGGACGCGGCAAGATCTCGTACCGTATCGAAATCACGCACACCGCTCAGGGGATCACGTGCGTTGAGCCAGCGGTCGAACTCCTCGTTACTAGGCTCAAATGGTCGATCAGCGTAACGGTAGGGGCCATACAGATACAGGACCTGTCCCGGTGAGAGGCAATCCCGTGCCGCCTTGAAGAGGTTCTGGACGCCCACCCAAGCCACAATATGGACGGTATTGATACAGACGATCGCATCGGAGCGCGGCAAGGACAATGATGCGCACAGCAGATCAACCGCGACCGGCGCCAGGCACTTATCGTTGCCCGATTGATCGCACCATTGCGTTATCCCCGGCAATCGGGATGGCAAATCACTGGGCAACCACTGCAGATGAGGTAGCGCAGCTGAAAAATACGCAGCATGCTGTCCGGTGCCGCTGCCGATCTCCAGCACTTGTCCCTCGCCAGGAAGAACTCGGTGCAAAACCGCAAGGATTGGATCTCGGTTTCGGTCACACGCAGGCGCATAGGGCTTTAGCCCAGGCTCACTACCTGGTTTCACGGACACCTGTAAAGTCTGCGCACCTTCAGAGCTCTGGCGCTCAGGCCAGCACGCCAGTCAGAATATTACGCAAGGCAAGCTGATAATGATCAACCAGCATCAGGGCAAAAAGCATAGCCAGATACTGGATCGAAAAACTGAAGGTTTGACGAGACAGGTTATCACTGTAGTTGCGATAAAGCCGAACAACGTACATCAAAAAAGTGCTGCCTAACACCAGCGCGCCGACAAGATACATCCATCCTGATAGACCAGTGGCAAAGGGCAGCATACTTACAGCAAGCAGCAGCACGGTATAGAGCAGCATTTGCAATAAGGTGTGCTTCTCACCGTGAGTGACCGGCAGCATTGGAATATCCGCAGCTGCATATTCTTCGCGGCGGTACAACGCAAGCGCCCAGAAATGAGGCGGTGTCCAACAAAAGATGATCAGAAACAGCACTAAAGCATCCGGCGTAATATTTCCAGTTACAGCTGACCAGCCAAGCATCGGCGGCATAGCGCCCGCCGCGCCGCCAATCACGATATTCTGAGGAGTCGCGTGCTTCAACCAAACGGTGTAGACCACGGCATAACCGATCATGGATGCGAAAGTCAGCACAGCAGTCAGGGTGTTGATCTGCGTCACCAGTAACACCATTGATATCACAGCCAACGCGCTGGCAAACATCACCGCGCGCGGACCATTAACCGTGCCGCTCGGCAAAGGCCGTCGAGCCGTGCGAGCCATCACCCGGTCCGTGCGACGATCCAGCAAGTGATTAAAGGCGGCACCAGAGGCCGCCGAAAGCCCAATACCCAAGGCGCCAAAAATGAGGATCGGCAAAGGCACCATACCGTCAACCGATAGAAACATACCCACGATCGCAGTAAATACGATCAGTGCGACCACTCGCGGCTTGGTCAGCTCGTAGTAGGCAGATAAACCCTGCGCCGGGGATGCCGGTGCGCGTGACTGGGACGAGACCTGGGCCTTCATAACAGTAATGAATTATTCGGAATCAAAAAAGTCTCTTAGCCTATACGTGATGCGCGCAACAACCGTCCGATGCCTTTACCCAAATCCGCCAGATCAGCGCCTATGGGATAGCTCATCATCAGATTGCCCGAAGGGTTCAGCAGATAAATCCGCAGCTCACCTGCCAAAGGGGGCTATGAGTCAAGGAAAACTGGCGCGAACACTAGCATAGGACCGGCCAAATCATCAAGCATGATCCCCTTATTGGCTCTTCAAAAACAGCATTCCCTTGCGCTGGCAACTCGTCGGCTCCCAGGGTCTCGGGCGGCAGGAGAGCCTTCCTGACCCGGGAGTCGCTTCAGGACGACTGGGGTATGGACACGTGAATACCGGAGTCATCGCCGCTCGAACCTGACTTGGCCCAGGCTATGGCATAAACCAGCTCGAAAGTCGCGCGTACCCTGCCCCCATCAGTCTGGCGAAACGAATAGGCGCTTTTAAAGGCATGCCAGCGATCCTTGCCGGTCAGCGTGCGCCGCCGGGCCGTCAGAGCGTTGGTGCCACCCAGAGCGCGCAGATCCCTGACCAGTCCCCGGATATCCGAAAAGGTCAGGCCAAGCATCTGTACATCCATCACCGGCTCTACAAAGCCATAGCGTATCAGAGCATCCCCCAGATCATGCATGTCAGTGAAATCATGCACGTGAGCAAAGGTATCGACATGATCCCAGGCGACCCGCGCCTCGCACAGAGTATCCGGCCCCAAAGTGGCGAACACCAACGCGCCGCCCGGGCGCAATACCCGGGCAACCTCACCCAGCACTTTGTCGACATCACACCAGGGCAATAACAGGTTGGATACCACCAGATCAAAAACCCCACCCTGGTACGGCAAGTGGCCGGCATCGCCCACAGTTGCCAAAAAGGATCGGCAAGGGGCGTATTTAAATAACGGTGCACCACAGGCATCAAGGCCAACAACCACGGCATCTGGATAGCATTGGGTCAACAGATCGGCTTCGACACCTGTCCCACACCCAAGATCAAGAATGATCCTGGGGGTTAATGTCAGCAGCGATAATCGTTCAATCAATTCCTTTCCGGTATGACGAGCCAGCACGTTATCGGCCGGATCAAGATCGGCAGCGCGCTGTGTTGCCTGCTGCACAGCGCTTTCTTGCAGATATGGAAAATCGTTTTTCAAAGGGAGTACACCTGACTGGGCCCAAGAGCCAATCTTTGGATGTTAACGCGCTGGCTGTGAAAAATGACACAGCCAGAGGCGTAATTCACAAGCATCATTGGAATCATGCCCGATCCATGTGCGACCCCAAACCGCCCGGCCTGGTTAATCGGGATCAAGTCAGTCCGAGCTACAGCCCTGTCACTGCTGGAATGGGTTGCGCCACCGTGCTGCCTTTTGTGTCGTTTAGGAGTCGAATACCGCCACGGCCTTTGCCAGGATTGCTGGGCCAAGTTACCCGTTAACCAGACTTATTGCGAGCGCTGCGCTTTACCCATGTCACATAAAAGCCTTTGCGGGCACTGCCAGCGCTGCCCGCCCGTCTTTGACAGCGTTATTGCGCCGCTGCGCTACCAGGATCCGATAGATCAGATGTTGTGTGCCCTGAAGTACCACCAACAGCTGTCTTTTGCCCGGACCGCGGCAGGGTTGATAGCCGACATGGTCAGTGAATCTGACAGGCCAAAACCTGATCTGCTGGTCGGGGTACCGATGACCCAGCGAGCGGTACGCAAAAGAGGACTCAATCAGGCCGTCTTTTTGGCGCGACTGATAGGCCGACAACTCGACATACCCGCCAAAAGCTCACTGATAAAAAAGCTACGGGAAACTGATCGTCAATCCACATTGAACGCATCTCAAAGACAACACAACCTCAAAGATGCCTTTCACTGTAAAGGGTCGCTCGAGGGCAAACATATTGCCCTGGTGGATGACATCCTCACCACCGGCGCCACTGCCAACGGGATCAGTAGAGTGCTAAAAGCTGCCGGTGCTAATCGTGTTGATATCTGGGTTTGTGCACGTACGCCTGAGTAAGCGCCAACTTGTTATGGTCACGAAGCCCATAGCGGCTGACCTATACTGCTTCCGATTGAATCCAGACGCTCAAAGTTGTGGCCAAAAAAATACCCTCCGAAGAGGGCATCTTTTTTAAAAGCCATTCGGTGCGCTAGCAATAATTCGCATCACACCCGGTGCCTGTGGCCGCCCATGAAATAGGCGATGCCGCACCATTAGGAGTAAAGATATAGGTTAACCCCGCCAGTGCCGTTCCATCAGCGGCCCAAGTAATGGTGATTACGCCGTCGGCCACTGAGCTGCCATTTAAGAGGGCTGTTGCTACGATAGCGGCTGGAATCGAGCCTGCACCACTGTCTGCAGCAGTGAGGGCGGTTAAGCCATTAGTTTGAATGTAAGTGACCACATCAGTTTTCAAAGTCGAAGCCGCCAACACCGCCTCAGTGAATCTGGCTTTTTGCGTATAAGTTGTATAAGCCGGTATCGCAATCGCCGCCAGAATGCCGATGATCGCGACCACGATCATCAGCTCGATTAAAGTGAAACCACCCTGTTTTCTATCAGTCCTGTCATTCGTTTGTTTCATTTGATTTCCCCTCCTTTGTTCATCTGGAACTTATCGTAGTGTAACTTACATTCTATTCAGCGAAAGGATGTAGTGAATGTGATAGTGGTCACACTTAACAGTGCATTTATCTAAGGCTGGGCCTCTATCGCTGCACTTTCGTTGAGATAATCTGTTACAGTTTCATTAATATTATAGAGCGAAAATCGCTCAGCGGTCTATTCTAAAGGGTTAACTCTACAAGGCCTTCTCCCCTGGGCAACACCGCCAG
>Ga0257115_1001189_pt1 | contig 18275 bp, 17 predicted proteins | sample SI112_100mmetaG_FD_194465 | JGI IMG/M metagenome (GOLD analysis project Ga0257115, IMG submission 194465) | Marine microbial communities from Saanich Inlet, British Columbia, Canada - SI112_100m | ecosystem: Environmental > Aquatic > Marine > Inlet | place: Canada: British Columbia | collected...
GTCTCAGATTGGCTTGAAAAAATTAATTATTGACTCCACGTGTCTCTCAGCCCGACTGTTTTGTTAAATACTAGTCCGGCAGATTCACTATCTCGACAAAAGTAACCCTCTCGTTCAAACTGGTATGCTTTTTCAATTTCAGCATCTTGAAGACAGGGCTCAACATACCCATTTTTAATAATTAGTGAGTTTGGGTTAAGTATTGACGACATATCATCCACCTGAGAAGGGTTTGAATCCAAGAATAGGCGATCATAAATTTTAAATTCAGCGCTGATAGCTAAACTAGATTCAACATAATGAATCACACCTTTAACTTTTCGACCATCTGTTGGATTTTTACCTAAAGTATTTGGATCATAAGTGCAATAAATAGTAGTTATATTTCCATCTTTATCAGCATCAAAACGAGATGCTTTGATGACATATGAGTTTCTTAAGCGAACTTCTTTATCTATTGCTAAGCGTTTATATTTATTATTGGGCGCCACTTTTGTAAAGTCTGCTTTATCAATATATATTTCTCTACTAAAGAATATCTCTCTGATGCCCATTTCTTCATTTTGTGGATGTACTGGAGCAGAAAGAGATTCAATTTTTCCCTCGGGGTAGTTTTCAATTACAAGTTTTATTGGGTTGATAACTGCCATTGCTCTAGGCGCAGATATATTAAGGTCATCTCTAATTGAGGATTCTAAAATCGAAATATCAGTAAGACTGTTAACTTTTGAAACACCAATTCTATCTGAAAAATCTCTAATTGATGCAGCAGTATAGCCTCTTCTTTTGAGTCCAGAGATTGTTGGCATTCTGGGATCATTCCAGCCTGACACATGATTGTTATCAACTATAAGCTTTAGTTTTCTTTTAGAGGTAGTTGCATATTCTAGATTTAAGCGAGAAAACTCATATTGACGAGGTCTATTAGGTTTATTAAATGCATCTAAATTTTCTAATATCCAATTATAAATCCTTCGGTTATCTTGAAACTCTAAAGTGCAGATAGAATGAGTTACACCTTCAATTGCATCACTCAGACAGTGAGCAAAATCATACATTGGGTAGATACACCAGTTATTTTTAGTTTGATGATGAGTTGCAAAGCGAATACGATATAGGGTTGGGTCTCGCATACACATAAAGCTTGAAGACATATCAATCTTTGCTCTAAGGACACATTCTCCTTCTTCAAATTCACCTTCTTTCATTTTTGCAAATAGGTTAAGATTTTCTTTAGCAGTTGAATTTCGATAAGGACTATCTGTGCCTGGTTTTTTAAGAGTGCCTCGATATTCACGAGTTTTTTCAGTACTTAAAAAGCATACATAAGCTAATTCCTTTTTAATTAGTTCTATTGCGCAGTCATAGAAAATATCAAAATAGTTAGAGCTAAATTTAATTGAGTTATTCCAACTAAAACCAAGCCATTTAACATCTTCTTTAATAGAGTTAACATATTCAATGTCTTCCTTAGATGGATTTGTATCATCAAATCTTAAATTGCAATAACCATCATAATCCGCAGCTGTTCCAAAGTTAAGACATATTGACTTGGCATGGCCAATATGAAGGTAGCCATTTGGTTCTGGAGGAAAGCGTGTAATAACAGATTTATGTCTCCCCTGTGAAAGATCATTATCAATCATATTGCGTATAAAATTAGTCGGTATTTTGGAAGTCTTCTTAGAATCCATTAGTATCAATATTGATCATAATTTAAGGTGTATAAATTATATCATTAAAAGTCTAAATTAATATGGGGCACGTAAAAAGTGAATGACGTTGTAAAATAGTTTTTTATGAAGATAGCTATTGTCAAACTCTCTGCTTTAGGAGACATTGTTCATTCAATGATTGTTTTGCAGATTATTAAAAAATATAACCCAGAGATTTTGATAGACTGGGTCGTGGAAGATAGCTATAAAGAACTATTGGAGTTTCATCCTGATATCAATAAAGTTTTCACAGTAAGAATTAGAAAAGCTAAAAAGAAAAAATCTCTGAATATTCTTTTTAAAGAGCTTAAAAAGATCCGAAGGCTTGACTCATATGATCTAGTTATTGACATGCAAGGCTTAATTAAATCTGCATTTATTTCAAAATTAATTCCATCAAAAAAAACTTTAGGTTTTGATAAAAATTCAATTAGAGAAAAAGCCGCTTCAATTTTTTATGATAAAAGCTTTAATATAAAATATGACGAAAATATCGTAAATCGTAATGTTAAATTAATTAAATTTGCTTTAGATTTACCATTTGATCTAAATGAACTCAATACTAAATTACCTTTTTTATTTTCGATTCATAGATATACAATTCAAGAATTATCAAAGACCAAAAAAAATATTCTACTTATTCCTGGGGCATCCAAAACTTCAAAACGTTATCCGGCTCAAAGTTTTGCCAGAATAGCTCACTCACTTGATGCAAATTTTCTGGTTCTGTGGGGTAATGCTGATGAAGAGTCAATAGCTAATGAGATACAATATTCTAATCCCAGTGCGCATATTTGTCCGAAATTGTCTATAGCAAAATTAGTTTTTTTGATTTCACAGGTTGATCTCGTTATTGGTTCAGATACTGGTCCAACTCATTTTGCCTGGGCTTTGAATATTCCTTCAATTACATTATTTGGCTCAACGCCTGGCTATAGAAATAGCTACGAAACAGAGATTAATAAAATTATCGAATCTGAATCAAAGGTAGATCCATATAATCTAAACAGAAATGATTTTTCAATAAAAACTATACAAGTTAACGAAGTTGTTAAAATAGCCAACTATTTGTTAACAGTATCAATATGAAGATTGCAGTTGCAGGCGCAGGTTATGTTGGGATTTCAAATGCACTTCTTTTATCTCAGCACCATGAAGTTGTTGCGTATGATATTTTGCCGGAAAAAATAGCAATGCTTAATAAGGGTTTATCTCCATTATCTGATCAAACAATTGAAGATTTTTTACAAAATAAAAAATTAAACTTTAAGGCAACTATAGACAAAGTAGAAGCTTTTAGTGATGCAGCTTTTATAATTATTGCCACACCTACAGATTATGACACTAATAAGAATTTTTTTAATACTGAATCGATTGAATCAGTAATTAAAGATATCATTTCTATTAACCCATCCGCAACTATAGTAATTAAGTCAACTGTTCCAGTTGGCTATACTGACAGTATTAAAAAGAGATTTAGTTACCAAAATATCATATTTTCTCCAGAATTTTTGAGAGAGGGGAGCGCTCTTTATGATAATCTTCATCCGTCTCGAATCATTGTTGGGGGGTCATCTATTCAAGCAAAAGAGTTTGCTAATATTTTAGAAAATGCTGCTGAAAAAAGTAACATTGATATTCTTTTTACTAATTCAAGTGAAGCAGAAGCTATTAAACTTTTTTCTAATACTTATTTAGCAATGCGTGTTGCCTTTTTTAATGAATTAGACTCTTATTCTGAAGTATATAATTTGAACTCAAAGCATATAATTGACGGGGTAGGGATGGACCCCAGAATTGGTTCTAATTACAATAACCCTTCATTTGGATATGGTGGTTATTGTTTGCCTAAAGACACGAAACAACTAAAAGCAAATTTCAGTGATGTTCCTAATAATCTCATTTCTGCAATTGTTGATTCAAACTCTACAAGAAAAGATTTTATTACAAATTCAATTTTAAAAAAACTTTCAACTTTGATGGACCAAGGAAAAATTGCTACATTGGGTGTCTATCGTTTGATTATGAAATCAAACTCTGATAATTACAGGATGTCATCAGTGCAGGGTGTTATAGAGAGACTTAAAAAAACAGAAATCAAAATCATAATCTATGAGCCAGTTCTTGATCAAGAAATGTTTTTAGATTTTGAAGTTTTAAGAGATTTAGATAAATTTAAGAGTGAGTCTGACGTCATACTTACTAATAGGATGGTTGATGAACTTTTAGATGTTAAAGAGAAAACATATTCAAGAGACCTGTATGGAGAATCATAAAAGTTAGTTTATGATGGGAGAATCTCTAAAAGGACTGATTAAAAAATCATACTATTGATTTATTACCTCTTTAGCTTGTTTGATTGAGTCAAGAAAAAATTTAGCTTTTGAATTTCTCTCATCAATTAGATGACCACTCCTTACTAGGATGGTGTTTTCAATTCCGCCAGCATTTGCTGCTGAAATGTCAACTTCCTTGTCTCCAATCATCCAAGAATTTTTGATATCTATATCGTAAATATCTTTAGCTTTTTCAATCATCCCAGGTTTTGGTTTTCTGCAGTCACAACTAGAATTTGGATCATGAGGGCAATGAAATATGTCTAGAATTTTAATACCTTGTTCTTGAAATTGTCCCAACATCCATTTAGTAAGTATTTGATAATCTTTTTCCTTATAGTATTTTCTTGCAATGCCAGATTGGTTTGTAATAATTATAATTTGATAGTCAAGTTTTTGAAAATTAATTAATGCGTCAAAAATACCATCAATAAATTCAAACTCCGATATTTTGAAGAGATAATTAACTTCTTTATTAATTACTCCATCTCGATCAAGAAAAATAGTCTTTATGGGCATAAATTTAGGTGAGTATAATTGAAACTTTAGTAATAAAGACAATTTTATAGGTTTCTTATGATAGAAAGTTTTAATCTAGATAAAACATATCAATACTTGTTAATAGCTCTAGCATTTCTTCTTCCGTTGACTGTTTTCGGTGGAAATGTCATTGTTGTGTTGATAGTTGTGTTATGGCTTATTTCTGGTAATTATAAAAATAAACTTAACGAAATATTTAGCAATAAATTAATGATTGCTTCTATAGTTTTTTTTAGTCTTCACGTGATCGGTCTTATTTGGACTGAAGACCTAAAGTGGGGGCTTCATATAGTTCATAAAATGTGGTATTTTCTCCTACTTTACCCTATTCTTTTTACAATAGTGAAAAAGAAGTACATTAAGTATTATGTAACTTCATTCTTATTAGCAATAACATTGACAGAGGTAGTTTCGTATCTCGTTTGGTTTGAAATTCTTCCACCATTTAGAAATGCGACTGTAATTAATCCAACTCCTTTTATGAGTCATGTGAGTTACAATCCTATTTTGGCGTTTGCTATCTATTTAGTACTGAATCAAACTTTCTTTAATAGCAAATTGTCTAAACCTTTGTTCCTTCTCTATAGTTTTTTTGCTGTAACGATGTCCATTAATATGTTTATTACTGGTGGAAGAAGTGGCCAAGTTATGTTTTTTGTTATGCTAACTATCTTTATTTTTCAATTCTTTAGTTTTCAAAAAGTAAAGTCCTTGCTTGCAATTTTGATTCTCATTCCAAGTATTTTCTTTACTGCTTATCAAACAAGCCCCTTATTTAAGGAGAGAGTAGATTTAGCAACGTACAACATAATTAACTATTCTGATAATAAAAGTAGTTCTGTTGGGCAAAGAATAACTATCGCACTTAATTCGTGGAGCATTATGAAGGAAAATTTATTAATTGGAATAGGTACAGGTGATTTTCCTAATGAATATAGGAAAATTAATCAAATCAATACTCCACAGCTTCCTCCCACTACGAACCCTCATAATATGTATACCCTTATTGGAATGCAATTAGGTTTAGTAGGGCTAATAAGTATGTTTTCAATTTTTTATTTACAGATAAAGAGATCTCTTGTTACTTCAAATCAATTTATTCGTGATGTGGGATTAGTTCTTCCAATATTATTTTTAGTAATTATGTGGAGTGATTCTTATTTATTAGGCCATTACACAACCCTATTATTTGTATTCTTTAGCTCATTTATTCACAAAGATTTTGACAAAATTGAGTAAGATATTAATAATTATACAACGCTCAAATGGAGATGTTTTTTTGAGTGCAACACTGATTAATTCTTTGTATGATAATTATAACTCTCCTCAGATTGATCTTCTAGTTAACGAAGACACATTGTCTCTTGCTAAGCTTCTCCCTAATGTAAATAGTATTTATTGTTTTTCTTATGATAGTAAGCATGAGAACAGGTGGAAACAAGAAAAAAAAATCTTTAATAATATATTTAGAAAATATGATCTTTGTATAAATCTAACCGCAAGTGATAGAAGTGTTATTTATGCAGCTTTAGCAAGTAAAAAATCAATAAGTGCCATAGAAAAAGATAATTCAAAGTCTTGGTGGAAAAAATTGTTGTTATCTCACTATTATTACTTTGATAATACTAAGCATATTTTATTAAATAATCTAGAACCGCTGCATTATCTCAAAATAAGTTCAAATAAGATCCAACATTCAATCGATGTTTCAGATGAGTGCTTATTCCAAGTCAAAAATAAATTATTAAAAGCTAATATAAATGATTTTATTATTTTTCATCCTTCAGCTCAGTATGATTATAAAATTTATCCTCAACATAATAGAAAAGAATTATTAACACTCCTTAACACTTTAGGTATTCCTATAATAATTACAGGAAGTTCAAGTGATAAAGATTTAAAAATAAAAGAAACACTCCTTCCACTTAATAATGTTTTTGATTTTATTGGGGAAACTTCTTTAGAAGAATACTTAGCTCTTTCAAAGCTATCATTAGGGTATATCGGAATGGATACCCTTAATATGCACATTGCAGCATCATATAATAAAAGAATTTTTGCAATCTTTGGTCCAACTAATCTAAATATGTGGTCTCCTTGGTCCAACAAGTTGCAGAAATCAGCTACAGAAAATAGACCAATTCAAGTTTATGATAATATAACAATTTTTCAAGCTAATATGCCGTGTGTAGCATGTGGTAATGCAGGGTGTGATAATAAACATGGCAAAAGTGAATGCCTTGATCATATAAGTCCACAGCTTATTTTTGATTCAGTCAAAGCATGGTATGAAAATGTCTAAATTTAATAGAACTTATACTCTTCCATTCAAATACAAAATTCCAGAACTTACTTTAGATTTTCTGAAAAAAAACTCGTTTATTCTGAGATGGCTTAAATTTAAAAAACGTCAAATTTATATTAAACTTAAGGGCCAAGAACAACTTGAAGCTAATAGTATACTTCCATCTCAAAAACGAATTCTGTGGATAAATATTTCTGCCCCCAGTCTTGGAGATAGTCTGATGGATTTGTCAAGTAGGGTATTGTTAATAGGCAGAAAAGTGGATTTATTCACAGATAAAAAAAATGAAACTCTTTATAAGGACGATACAATTTTTAGAAGTGTTTTTTCGAAAGAAGATAATATTAATGCTTCAAATTATGATCTAATCATTATTGACTCTTACAGTTCTAGAAGTATTAAAGTTAAAGCAAATATAGCACCATTATTACCATATATTGGCATGTATGGATACTACAATGGGCCTGAGGTAAACCGAGTGCTTTTCAGTTTTCATAGATTAAATCATCTTCTTGGTTGTATTAAAAGTGAAATTGAAATTAATTCAAATGCAAGAACTCTGCTCTCAATCGCTAAGGCAGATCAATTAATTGTAAAACAAAAAAAAATTCCTCAAAATTATATTGCTATCGCAATTGGAGGAGAGTGGCAATATAGATCATATAATAAATGGAAAGAGGTAATTGAACTATTATTTATGCAAGAGGAGGCTTTAAATATTGTTATTATTGGCTCAGATAATGGAACTAAATTAGCACAAGACCTTATGGAAAGCTTTAAGAGCTATAATTTATATAATTGTGTTGCACAATTCTCCTTTAATCAGACTGCTCAGATTATATATAAAGCACAATTATTGTTATGCTGTGATGGAGGGCTAATGCATGCTGGAAACGCAGTCAATACAGGTATTGTTCCATTGCTATCAAAACTATCTTCAAAAATGCAATTAACAGATTCTATTCATGATTTCTCAATTTTTGATAAAGAGAATGTAAATAATATAGATGCTGTAAGTATTGTTAAAAAATATTTTGAAGCCTCTAGTTTCTATGATAGTCATCCTCAAGGCGAATAATATCATCTTCGCCTAAATATGTTCCTGTTTGAATTTCTATAATTTCTAAAGGAATATTTTGTTTATTCTCGAGTCTATGAACTGAATTTTGAGGGATATAAGTTGATTGATTTTTTGTTAATTCAAAAACTTTTTTTTCGCAAGTAACTAACGCAGTTCCATTAATGACTACCCAATGTTCAGACCTGTATCGATGCTTTTGCAAAGATAATTTTGCACCAGGTTTAACTAAGATCCGTTTAACTTGAAATCCATCCCCATTATCAATAGAGTCAAAAAATCCCCAAGGCCTGTATACTTTCCGATGGTTATGAATTTCATGTCGATTACTCTTCTTTAGTCTCTCAACAATTCCCTTAATTTTTTGAGAGTGATCTTTGTTTGCTACAAGAAGTGCATCTTGAGTATCTACAATGACTAAATTGGAAACACCTATTGCAGCAATTAGTCGGTTAGAACTTAAGGCAAATGTATCGTTGACCTCATCAAGAATTGCATCACCTTGAACTATATTTCCATTCTTGTCTTTTGGTTTGGTATCCATAAGTGAAGACCAAGAGCCAATGTCACTCCAACTTGCTTTAAGTGGGACAATAACTGAATTTGAAGTATGCTCCATAACTGCATAATCAATAGATTTTTCGGGGCACTTGGAAAACTCATTATTATTTAGGCGTATGAAGTCAAAATCTTTTTCTCTTAATGAAAAGGATTTTTTACAAGCTGCAAGAATCTTAGGTTCAAACTTTTCTAGTTCAGTAAGATATGTAGAAGCTTTAAACATAAACATCCCACTATTCCAGAACCAACTCAATTGTTTGTTTTCTAACTTGAGTTGATTATTTTCTTTAAGATATTTTTTTGCTAATTTAGCATTTGGCTTCTCTTTAAAGGAAGAGATGTTCATAGCCAACGAATCTTCCTGAGTTTTTACCTGTATATAGCCATAACCAGTTTCAGGGGAAGTGGGTTCAATGCCAAATGTTACTAGTTTGCCTTTTAATGCCTGACTTTCTGCAACTTTTATTGCATTATGAAATGCATTTATATCTTGTATAGAGTGGTCTGCAGATAAAACAAGTAGAACCGGGTCATCAAGTTTTTGATTAAGTTCAATAGCAGCAAGAGCTAGAGCTGGGGCAGTATTTTTTCCAACAGGCTCTAAAATAATTCCAGAAGATTTTTTCTTAATTTGACGTAACTGCTCAGCTGCCAAAAAACGATGCTCTTCATTGCAAATTATTAATGGATTAGCTGAATCTGCTGGAAGTCGCAAGATTGTATCTTGAAAAAGGGTAGTTTTGTTAATTAAATCAATAAATTGTTTGGGGTAGAGTGAGCGTGAGAGTGGCCAAAGTCTACTTCCACTTCCACCTGATAAGACTACTGGGACTATCATTATGTTTTTTTATTTATTTCTTTCGCTTGCGGAGCCTGCCAAAGTTTATTTGACTCAGCTTCAAGCTCAAGTAACTTAATGTAACGATAAAAAGTGCCTTCAAAATTCCCAATTGCAATAACTAAACCAGGGCCACCATCTAAAAATCCAAATTTTAGAAAATAATGCTTTAAAAAAGACCAGAGGCCATGGGTAAATGCTTTAAATACACCTCCAGATATTCCTTTCGCTTTTAATTTATGAGACCCAAGGTTAGAGTAACGATTGGCTTTCCAAATTACCTCTTCAAAGTCCTTAAAAGGAAATTGCCAAATAGCATTATTTAAGACACCAATTTTTTTGTCACTATTGCTTAGGTAGCCTTCATGAACTAAATCCATTGTATACTTCATCTTCCCACTCTTAAAAAGTTGCGGTTGTCTAAAATTTGGGTACCATCCTGAGTGTTTAATCCATCTGCCCATGAAAAAGTTTCTTCTTGGAACTTTATAAATATCATAGGGAGCATTGTCAATCAGTTCAAGAATTTCATTCTTTACTTCTTTAGTGCATCTTTCATCAGAGTCAAGGCTAAAAATCCAATCACCAGAGCAATGTTCAATCGCTTTATTCCTTAGATCTCCATAACCTTTAAACTCTATGTGAAAAACTTTTGCACCTAATTCTAAAGCAATTTCAGTAGTTCCATCGGTACTATTTGAGTCAATTAAAATAATTTCATCTGCCCATAAAACACTATTAATACAGTCCCTAATTTTTTCTGCCTGATTAAATGCAATGATATAAGCTGAAATTTTCATGCCAATTTTTACTCAATTTAAGTTATGTGGTTAAATGATACCAATTATCGTTGAATTAACCTTACTAAATGAAAACTAGCTTAGTTATTACGACTTACAATAGTCCTGAAGCATTGTTGCTTGTTCTTAAAAGTACTCAATTACAGAGTCATCTTCCTAGTGAGGTAATAATTGCAGATGATGGAAGTAATGAGGATACTAAAAAAGCCATTGATGAATTTAAAAAAACATCAAGTTTATGCCTAATTCACTCATGGCAAGAAGATAAGGGTTTTAGAGCGGCTCAGTCTAGAAATAAAGCTATAGCAAAATCAACTAGTGACTATATTATTCTCATTGATGGCGATATGATCTTACATAGGGATTTTATTAAAGATCATATTGATCATGCTGAGGATGGGTTTTTTGTTCAAGGATCTCGGGTTTTATTGACACAATCCAAAACCAAAAAGGTATTACAACAACAAAAAATTAATTTTAATTTCTTTAATTTTGGATTAAAGAATAGAAAAAATATGATAAATTCAAAAATATTATCTTATTTATTTTCAAAAAAAAATAATTCTTTGTTAGGGATAAAGTCATGCAATATGGCTTTTTATAAAAATGACTTTATTAACATAAATGGATTTAATAATCTTTTTCAAGGGTGGGGAAGGGAGGATAGTGAATTTGTCATTCGACTTATGAATAACAATATTAAAAGAAAAACTATTCGTTTTAATATTATTCAGTTCCATCTTTGGCATAATGAAAATACAAGAAAGTCTATTGAATTTAATGATTTTCTTTTAAAAAACTCAATAGATAATAAATCTAAATGGTGTGATGATGGTTTTAAAAAGTTTAATTCATGAAACTAACTAAGGCAATTAAAGCCTATTTTCTTAGAAGGTTGACTCGAAAAAATATTTCTAAATTTCAGATTAAAGATTCAAAAAATATTCTGTTTTTAAGATATGATCGGATAGGTGATATGATTATTACCACTCCAGTTTTTAGAGAACTAAAATACATTTACCCAAATGTAAACATTATTGTTCTGGCAAGTAAAGCCAATAAAGATGTTTTGCAAAATAATCCTTATATTGATGAGATTTTTATTTGTAAAAAAAATCATATCTTCAAAGATTTTTTTCTGCTTATTAAGTTAAGAAAAAAACAAATAGATGTTTGTATTGAATTTGATCATTCTGTCATTCCTCATGCAATTTTGAGATTAAAAGCTATAAGCCCAAAAAAAGTTATCTCTCTATATAAAGAGGGAAGGTATGGGGTTAAAGGTCATGAATTAGAGTTATATGATATATACATAGATAATATTCAAAATAAGCATTTTTGTGATATTTGGCTTAAAACTCTAGAACCATTTGGAATACAACCAAGATCTAATAAATATGATTTATTTATAACTCAGAATCAGGAGAAATTTGCTAAGAATTTTTTATCTAAATATCTTAATAAAAAAATAATTGGAATCAATATTGAAGGTGCTATTAAAGAAAAAAAAATTGATTTCACTCAGCTGAAAAAAATATTAGAAGGCTTATTTAATTTAAATAAAAACATTCAAATAATAATCTTATCTTCACCTAAAAGATATAAATATATAAATGACCAAGTTTCTGATTTGGGACTAAAGTATGTTGCTAGCAGTTATTTAACTGAAACGATTCTAGATGCAGCTGCACTAATTAAGCAGATGGATTTGGTTATTTCTCCAGATACATCTATCGTTCATATCGCATCAGCTTTCAATATTCCTATTATATCTATTCATGAGAATAACTTGAAAAGTCATACACTTTTTGCGCCTAAAAGCGATCATAGCATAACAGTATTTTCCAAATTTAGCGACAAGTTAGAGGGATATAATGTGGGTAAAATTATTCAAAATAGTATTGAGTTATTAGAAAAAAATGAAAGTTAGTGCATTTACATTTATTAAAAATGGACAGATATTAGGCTACCCTTTTATTGAGTCAATTAAATCTATATTGAAAATTGTTGATGAGTTTGTAATAAATGTTGGCGAAAGTGAAGATGAAACATTTGAGTTAGTTCAGGCTATAGATAGTAAAAAAATTCGAATTATTAATTCAAAGTGGAATGATTCATTACACACCAAAGGATATGTTTATGGGCAGCAAAAAATGATTTCTCAATTTAACTGTACTGGGGATTGGGCATTCTATATTGAAGCTGATGAGGTATACCATGAAGATGACTTAAATAAAATCCATAATTGTATGAAGGAAAATTTGGACAATCCTAATGTTGAGGCACTAGTATTTGACTTTTATCATTTTTATGGCAATGCAAATAGCTACCTTGATTCTCCTGGATGGTATCGATCTGAGGCAAGAATTATTAAAAACTCAATTAGAACATACGCTCCAGATGGTTTATTTTGGTTAGTATTGGACAATAATAAAAAAGGTCGATACCCAAAAGCTAAACATACTGGCGCTCACTGCTATCATTATGGGTGGGTGCGTACTGAGCAACAAATGAATCTTAAAAGTCAGAGAGTTCAAAAGTATTGGGGAAAAAAACCTAGTAAAGTTGATTACTCACAAATAGACCAATCAATTATTAAAGAGTTTTTAGGTGAACATCCAGCAGTGATTAAGGGATGGCTGCCTCATGAAAATGGAGTTTATAAGGCTGATTCAAATTATGTTTTATCAAAAAAACAAAAAAAACATCGAATAATGATTAAAGCTGAAAATTTTCTTGGTCTAGATTTAAGCAAGAAACATTACAAGTTAGTATAGTGAGAATTTTAATAGAGCTTCCTACCTGGCTTGGAGATGCTGTTATGGCTTCACCTGCTATTGAAAATATACTTGATTACTATAAGGGGTCAGAAGTCATATTAATTGGATCGCCAGTGTCAATTTCTGTTTTAGAGAATCATCCAAGAGTAAAGAGAACATTTATTTTCAAAAAAAAATACTTGTCTTTATTGATACAATCAATTTCTTTAGGACGATTTGATGTTTATTTTTCATTTCGCAGCTCGATACGTTCTAAATTATTTAAATCTATTATTCAATCTAAATCCAAATATCAGTTTGATCATAAAGACTATAAAGACATTCATCAAGTAAAAAAATACAATAATTTTGTAAATGATAGTCTGGGTAGAGTTCTTAAAGCTGGTAAATTAAAGCTCTATAATTCCTCAGAAAATGACACTCAAGATCTAAGTGATTTTTTTGAGGGATTACCACAGTTTAATAATTCAAAACTTCTCGGAATTAACCCCGGGGCATCATATGGAAATTCTAAATGTTGGTACCCTCGTGAATATGCTAAAGTTGCTGCAAATCTATCAAAATTTTATGACATTCTGATATTTGGTAATTCTTCTGATGAGGCTGTGTCAAAAGATATTGAGACGTCATTAATAGAACAAGGAGTAACAAATTTTAATAATCTAGCTGGCAAGACCTCGATCACAGAACTTCTTGGAATTATTTCAAAACTTGACTTATTCATTACTGGTGATAGCGGTCCGATGCATATATCTGCAGCTTATCAAATTCCAACAGTTGCAATATTTGGACCTACTCAAGATCATGAAACCTCACAATGGATGAATGAAAAAAGCATTATTGTTAAAAAAAATCTTGATTGTCAGCCTTGTATGAAGAGAAAATGTCCTTTAGGGCACCATAATTGTATGAAGCTCATCAAAGCTGAAGAAATTGTTACTAATGTTAAATCTCAAATGCTTGGTCAATTAAATGACATATAGTATGACCAATAAATATATGCATTTCCTGAATGCGTGGAGTGTCATCGGATGGCACTACAATGTTTGTATTGCAAACAGAATTCATCTTTCCGCCGGAATTTCCACTCAAGCCAATGGTCATACAGCCTAGTTTATTAGCAAGATTGAGAGCATTAATAACATTTTCACTATTACCACTGGTGCTAAGTCCTATTATTATGTCCTCTTTATTTGCCAGAGCTTCTACTTGCCTATCAAAAACTTTTAAGTAGCCATAATCATTTCCTATGGCAGTAAGAGCTGAAGTATCTGTAGTAATTGCTATTGCAGCCAAAGCTCCTCTTTCTGTTTTATAGCGTCCTACAAGTTCAGCTGCAATGTGCTGAGCATCGGCTGCACTACCTCCATTTCCAAATATAACAATTTTTTTGCCATTCTTTAGCCCATGAATGCATATTTTTGCAGCTTTTTCAATTGCGCTTGTTAGTGAAGCCATTGAATCTTGGCTAACTTTTAAATGATTATTAAATTCATTTTTTATTATAGATTGCATAATTATTTTAAATTTTTAATAGATTCAATTATGTTAGAAGTGCTTTTATCAGCAACAAACTTAACGATTTTAAGTTCATCAACAATATCTTCACCAACTACATCCTTATTTTGGTAGTCACCACCTTTTACAAGTATTTGAGGCTTGATTGTGCTAATTAAATTATGAGGAGTTTCATCATCAAAAATAACAACATAGTCAACAGACTCCAGGGCCCCTAAAATAAGGGCTCTATCATTTTGAGAATTAATAGGCCTATTATCTCCTTTAATCTTTTTTATTGATTTATCTGAGTTAAGTCCAACTATTAAAATGTCACCAAATTTTTTTGCAGACTGTAAATAATCTACATGACCTGCATGAAGAATATCAAAACACCCATTAGTAAAAACTAATTTTTTATTTTGATTTTTGAATTCTTTGGTTATCTTAGCAATTTCATCAAGAGATTTTAGAGAATTTTCACTACTAGAGTTGTTGGTTAATACATTATATTCAATTATCTCATTTAAAGTTGCAGTAGCACTTCCAAGCTTTCCAACAACAACTCCTGCAGCTAAATTTGCAAATTCAACAGCTTTATCAATATTCATGTTGCAACCAGTTGCAAAACCTAAAGCAGCTAAAACAGTATCCCCTGCGCCTGTTACATCAAAAACTTCACGAGCTTGAGTGGGATATATGCGCATGCTGTTATCATAAATTGCAATACCACTTTCACTAAGCGTGATAAGTGAAACCTCTAGGTTATATTTAGATTTTATCTCCTTGATGGTTTCTTCAAGACTATGATCTTCTATCTCGATTTGAGTTGCCTCACTGGCCTCTTTTCTATTTGGTGTTAAAAGGTAGGCGCCAGTATATTTTTCATAATTAAAACCTTTAGGATCGATAATTACCTTGATATTATTATCTTTAGCAATAGTGATAATTGTTTTTGTTAAATCATTGGTTAAAACACCTTTACCATAGTCAGACAGTAAAATACAGTCATACATGGAGATTCTCTTTCTGATATTTGCAATGATAGCTTTTTGAGAAGTTATACTAATTTCTTCTGTGCTCTCTTGGTCATATCTAATAACTTGCTGATTTGCAGCAATAATACGAGTTTTTTTGGAGCAGATTCTTTGTGGTTCAAATGATAAGAATTTTGTATTGATTTGAATTTTTTCAAGTAATAACTTAAGTTCTAACGATATTGCACAGTCTCCCAGCACACTCATAACATCAACTTCAGCACCTAATGACTTTAAGTTATTAATGACATTTCCAGCTCCACCCAGAATAGTGCTTTCACTTGAAACTGTTACTATGGGAACTGGAGCCTCAGGAGAAATTCTTTGTGAAGAGCCCCACAAGTATTTATCAATAATTAGATCACCAATTACTAGTATGTTTGGTGTTTTTTCAAGAAGATTTTTCATAAATTTATTATGAATTAAATGATTTTTTTTTAGTCAAATGACTCACCATATAATTCTCTAATTTCTGGTATGTACGATTTTATTCCTTCTTCTAGGGTAAAAAGCGGCTTAAAGTTTAAGAATTTTTGAGTTAATTTTATATTAGCTTGGGTGTGCATTTGGTAGCCATTATAAGGATTGGCAAAATATTCTGTTTTATGATTAGTAGATAGTTCAGATTGAAGAATATCTACTATATCTTGAAAGCTTCTAGGAACACCAGTACCTACATTATAAATGCCATTTTTTTTAGCAGAACATGCCATTATATTTGCTTGGATAACATCATCAATATAAATAAAATCCCTTAAAATTTTATCTGAATCTTCAAAAAGTCTTGGTGGATTGCCATTTAGTATTTGATGGCCCAGTTGAATAACCATAGAGGATGTTTTTGCCTTAAAGTATTCTTTGGGACCATAAACATTAAAGTATCTGAGGCCTACAATACTCATCTCAGGATTTTGTATTAAAGTGCTGTATGCAATTTGATCCATAACATACTTACTATAGCCATAAGGATTTTCAGGTAATTCAATTCCAACTGTTTGAGGCGATTTAAGACTTCCATACGTTGCAGCTGAACTTGAATAAACCAATGAAGCATTATCTTCTTTAGCAATTTTTATTAAATCATAAAATGAGTTTACATTTGTTTTCATTACAAGTTCTTGATCATAAACACGTGTATCTGAAATAGCTGCATGGTGAAAAATATAATCAAATTTATATTTGGAAAGAATAGACAAATCTATTTTGTTATTAATATTGCCACAAATAACATCCCCCTTAAATCCAATCAAGTTTTTATAGTGACCAAAACTCTGTAAGTTTTCATTTGGAAAGGTAGATCCATTGCGAAAACAATCAAAAATTACTACTTTGGATTCAGGAAAATTGTTTTGAAAGTAGAATGCTAGATTACTACCAATGAAGCCAGCACCTCCAGTGATTAGTATGGTTTTTTTTGTAAAGTTAATATCACCGTAAATCATTATTATTCTCCAAATAATTTAGGATTCAATGTAGCTAATTTTAAAGTAAATTTATTAGGTTATATAAAAACCTATGTTCAATACTTGAACAAGAGTATTGAAAATGATAGAATAATGGCTATTTTTTGTAAATCTTGAGTTTACAAAACGGCGGTAGCGTGCCTGACTTACTATAATTAAATCCTAATGAATCAAAATGATATACATTTAGATCTTCTAAGAAGATTGGAGTCTAATCCTGAATGCACTCAAAGAGAACTCTCGAGAGAAATGGGTGTAAGCCTTGGAAAAATTAATTATTGTATGAAAAAATTAATTGAGAAAGGGTTGATTAAATTTTCAAATTTTAAGAATAGTGATAATAAAGCTAGTTATGCTTATTTTCTTACACCAAAAGGGATTGAAGAAAAAGGAAGGCTTACTTTTGTTTTTCTAAAATTAAAAATGAAAGAGTACAAAATCCTAGAAGAAGAAATTGGAAAATTAAAATATGACGCTAATAGAATAAAAGATAACAAAAATTAATTATTTCATAACTATAATTACATTATAACTTCTTATAAATATCATGAATAAAGTAGCATTAATAACTGGAATTACTGGTCAAGATGGCTCATATCTTGCAGAATTCCTTCTGACCAAGGGTTATTGTGTCCATGGTATCAAGCGCCGTGCATCATCCTTTAATACAGAGCGTATTGATCATCTTTATCAGCCTCCTCACATAAAAAATAGAAATTTTTTTCTACATTACGGAGATTTGTCTGACTCTATGAGTATTGTGCGAATTATTAAAGAAGTTGAGCCTGATGAAATATACAATTTAGGTGCTCAATCTCATGTTGCTGTATCATTTGAGAGTCCTGAGTATACTGCTGATACGGTAGGTTTAGGCGCATTAAGAATACTTGATGCAATTCGATTGTTGGGCCTAGAGAGTAAAACTAAATTTTACCAAGCTTCTACTTCAGAGCTTTATGGAGATGCTGTTGAAACACCTCAAAATGAGAATACTCCATTTAATCCCCGTTCACCTTATGCAGTTGCTAAACTTTATTCATACTGGATAACGGTCAATTACCGCGATGCTTATGGAATTTTTGCTTGTAATGGTATCTTGTTTAATCATGAATCTCCAGTTCGGGGAGAAACATTCGTTACCAGAAAAATAACAAGGGCGTTAGCTCGTATTTCCCTGGGTTTAGAAGACACTCTATATCTTGGAAATTTGAGTGCTTTGAGGGATTGGGGGCATGCAAAAGATTATGTGGAGATGCAATGGCTTATGCTGCAGCAAGACACCCCAGAAGATTTTTGTATCGCTTCTGGAGTTCAATATTCAGTTA
>Ga0257115_1001195_pt1 | contig 18231 bp, 18 predicted proteins | sample SI112_100mmetaG_FD_194465 | JGI IMG/M metagenome (GOLD analysis project Ga0257115, IMG submission 194465) | Marine microbial communities from Saanich Inlet, British Columbia, Canada - SI112_100m | ecosystem: Environmental > Aquatic > Marine > Inlet | place: Canada: British Columbia | collected...
TCGGACAACTCGGCCAGGTACTCATTTACAAGGTCTTCTAAATCTTTTACAAGGTTTTCAATCTTGTAAGCAACAAGTCCATTAGTACTAAAGGCTTTCTTCAATACTTCTAAGTTAGCATATGTATCATTACTATCTTTCAGGACTTTTTCATTTAGTTCTAATTCCTTTTTGAAATCCTTTATCTGTTCAATCTTAAAAGCCAACTCTGTATTAAATTTAGTAACCTGTGTATTGTACTGTATAACCTCAGAAATACTAACCTCATTAGCAGCTATAATACTTTCTAAACCCTTTAACTTATCTAGTATTTCTTTAGCGTCTTCAGTGACGCTGGGTAGTTCTTTATCAATTAAAGAATTTAATCGAGTAAACTCTTGAACAGTCTTATTGTGTGTTTCAAACAATCTCTGCTGATCTTCGATACCTTTTAACTCTATTTCTAAAGACTTAATCTTTTTTGAGTTAGAATTAATACTATCTTTATGTTGTACAACTAAGCTATTATTAGCCTTCTCATCTATATTCTGTAAACAAGTGGGACATACTTCTCCTATATCCTCCAGCTTTTTAATAAGAATGTTAGAGGTACGTATTAAACCCTTAATAGACCCCACTTCTTCGTGTATGGAGGAATCCGATTCCGGCTGCAAGACTTCCCTAACTAACGCATCTGAAGGTATGTTAGATAGCATACTAATGTACTGATTATTAGTATTAATAGAACTATTTATTTTAGTTATATTTTTAAGTGTTAACTTTAAAGAACCCTGTTCCTCTAAAGCCGTACTGTTTACTAAAGGTATTTTCTTCTCTACCCTCTTTTTATTGTCCAATATTTTATTAGCATTTAACCATTTATTAATTGTGTCAATACTTCCCTTTATACCAGATACTTCATTTAATGCATCTTTATGAGCACCTTTAAAGTTATCAAATAATTGTAAATAGTTATCCAAGTTAAGTAGTTCTATTAAAAATTTCTTTCTATTAGTATCTGTAGCAGTTAAAAACTGTAAAGAGTTTGTTGTACTCTGATATACTAGCTGACTAAAAGTTTTAAAGTCTGTACCTATTATATTCTCTATAGTTTTAAAAGTATTAGTAGCAGTATGAGAGGATATATCCTCACCATTACATTCTAATATTACCTGTAGACTGGACTTTCTATTAATACTAATAGTGTACTCTTTACCTCCTACTTCAAGAGATAGTCCTATTGTATAACCATTTTTAGGATCACTTCTATTAACAATGTCTGCTTTCTTAACTCCTTTAGAGTTTTTATTAAATAAAGCCTCTTCTAAAATAATAGGGATAGAGCTCTTTCCTGCCCCATTTTCTCCAATAAGCTGTACAAGTATATCACTATCTAGTTTAAGGATGTTATCCTTACCGTAACTGAAACAGTTACTCCATGTGAGCGTTTTAAGTGTAATCATGGTATACTTTTAGAACCTCCTTAACTTTCTTTTCATTTAATCCAAGAATATATTGTAAATATTCTGCTAGTTCTTCCTCTAATGTCATACTAGCATCTAGAATTAGTGCGGAATCTTTCTGTCTTTTAATTAATTTTTTATCTAGTAAATCATTATCTTTATCTACTTTTACTAACTCAGATAGGTCTCCCTCTAATTCGTATATAGTATGATGATAAGTTGTTTTCTTCATCTGATCTGGATGTCCTACTGTTTGCCTAATTAACTGAGGTAACTTTAGTTTCATCCAAGAATTTTTAAGAGTATTACTATCAAATAGTAAAACACCTGTATCAACAGGATTACGGTGAAAAGACGTAGTAATAGGACTTCCAGGGTACACAATGTTTCTCTGGCTATTTTCATGAGAGTGTAAGTCTCCTGCTATAACAGTCTCCCATCTACTTAGTTTATTCAAATCAATTTCAGGGGTAACATGTGGAGGAATCTCTCCTCTCACATGAGTAAAAAGAGTATCTCCTGTAAAATCTTCGGGATTAAAATCTTTTAACTTATTATACGGGATAAAGTCCATATTATCCACTTTATAATATTCATCTATAACCTCTACCAGAGGATTCACAGCTCTAGTAACCTCTTTTAAATTACTAAGAAAGGTAGTAGTTTTCTTTAGGGCTTCGTGATTACCTGGGTAGATAATGGTTCTAATAGTAACATCTTTAATAAACTGAAAGTATAAACTGAGTTCATCTAGTGTGGGCAATCTATCAAATAAATCACCCCCAATAACATGTAATTCCACAGTTTTTTCTAGTTTGTATAACTCTTTAAATAGTAGTTCATACCTATTAATTGCCCATTCTCGGGGTATATTCTTAGCACCTAGTTTAATATGCCAATCTGCACTAAACAGTATTTTCATAATCGTTTTCCCACTTTGTAATTATATTATAGCCTAAAGACTTTATATGTTCTAGTCTTTTATTAGTTTCATCAAATAACTGTCCAAACGTTTTACTGCAGCTTTTATTATAATCGTCTGGATCGTAAACTTCAGGATTGCCATGCCAGTAATCACCTAAGAACTCATATACTGTATTAGTCTCAGGATCAAACCCATCAACTCTATAGTTCACTATCGGATACTGCCGCTCTGTAATACCTAAAGAATCTAACCACTCTTTTTCTTTTAAGGATTCTTTATGTCTTCTAGGTTTAATACTTAATTCTTCAAAAGCTTTACCTATACTACGTACAGATTTATAACCCAGTGATTTAGCTATCTCTCTTAAAGTTTTAGTTTTATTCTGCTGCAATAACCAATCTTTACTCTGTAGCTTAGGGAACCCCTCGTTACGTATAACCCACTTCTGGGGAGTATTGGGTTTAATACTTGCAGCTTCTAAAGCCTCATTCCATGTTCCAAATCTATTACAGTAAGTTCTAACAGAATACTTTCTTGCATCTAGTGCAGTAGGGCTTTTACCCAGTTTTTTATGTAATTCTTTTATATACTGTATTAAATCCTCTGTACTAACTTTATTAGAAGGGGAGGTACGTTCCCTAACCTTTTCCTTATCTAGTCCTGAAGCTTTTATCGCGTTACTCCAGCTTCCAAATCTTGTACAGTAAGTATTTTTACCTTTTAAGTATTCAATACTTACACAGTCTCTTTGAACAGGTCTGTACCCAAACTCTTTAAAAAACTTCTGTAGGCTCTCTATTAGCTCTTGGTCAGTATACTTCATTGAGTGTCTTCCCACTTTGTAATTATATTGTAGCCTAAAGACTTAATATGTTCTAGTCTTTTATTAGTTTCATCAAATAACTGTCCAAACGTTTTACTGCAGCTTTTGTTATATTCGTCTGGATCGTAAACTTCAGGATTACCGTGCCAGTAATCCCCTAAGAACTCGTATACTGTATTAGTCTCAGGATCGTATCCATCAACTCTGTAGTTCTCTATGGGATACTGTCGTTCTGTAATACCTAAAGAATCTAACCACTCTTTTTCTTTTAAGGATTCTTTATGTCTTCTAGGTTTAATACTTAATTCTTCAAAAGCTTTACCTATACTACGTACAGATTTATAACCCAGTGATTTAGCTATCTCTCTTAAAGTTTTAGTTTTATTCTGCTGCAATAACCAATCTTTACTCTGTAGCTTAGGGAACCCCTCGTTACGTATAACCCACTTCTGGGGAGTATTGGGTTTAATACTTGCAGCTTCTAAAGCCTCATTCCATGTTCCAAATCTATTACAGTAAGTTCTAACAGAATACTTTCTTGCATCTAGTGCAGTAGGGCTTTTACCCAGTTTTTTATGTAATTCTTTTATATACTGTATTAAATCCTCTGTACTAACTTTATTAGAAGGGGAGGTACGTTCCCTAACCTTTTCCTTATCTAGTCCTGAAGCTTTTATCGCGTTACTCCAGCTTCCAAATCTTGTACAGTAAGTATTTTTACCTTTTAAGTATTCAATACTTACACAGTCTCTTTGAACAGGTCTGTACCCAAACTCTTTAAAAAACTTCTGTAGGCTCTCTATTAGCTCTTGGTCAGTATACTTCATTGAGTGTCTTCCCACTTTGTAATTATATTGTAGCCTAAAGACTTAATATGTTCTAGTCTTTTATTAGTTTCATCAAATAACTGTCCAAACGTTTTACTGCAGCTTTTGTTATATTCGTCTGGATCGTAAACTTCAGGATTACCGTGCCAGTAATCCCCTAAGAACTCGTATACTGTATTAGTCTCAGGATCGTATCCATCAACTCTGTAGTTCTCTATGGGATACTGTCGTTCTGTAATACCTAAAGAATCTAACCACTCTTTTTCTTTTAAAGAACCAGTGTGATACTTAGTTGTTATTCCCAGTTCACTAAACCTTCCAGACATTTTATGTTTATTATAACCTAAATCATTACTTATCTCATATTGAGTTTTAGTTTCATTCTGTTGGAGTAACCATTCTTTATTATAAGATAAAGCTAAGTTTTCTTCCGTAATATGTGATTGATTACAGTTAGGTTTTAGACCTGCTTTTATAAGAGCATTATCCCAAGAACCAAAGCGTCTTTCGTATACCCCTCTGCCTGGTAGGCCTTTTATACCTGCTAAGTCGCGTCTTCTAGGGGTTCTATTTAATTCTTCTTTTAATGTTTTGAGTTTACTTATTAAAAATTCATCAGACTTATGAGAGTAGTTTACGCTATTCCGTAATATAGATAAACCAGCCTTTTTTAGAGCATTATTCCAGGTACCAAATCTTTTACTATACAATTTACTACTAGGAGTTAATCCATCTAGATCCATATCCCTGCTGCTAGGTATTCTACCTAAATACTCCTTAAATATTATTAAGTCTTCTATTAGATATTGGTCTGTATATTCCATTTACTCTCCTGTAAATTAAAAGCCCCAATTAAGGGGCTCTCGTTATATCTTAAAGTAGTTCTGAAACTTCCTCTGCCACTTCATCAGGTACATCAGAAGAACTATTATCTAGTACACGACTTTCAATAAATTCTTTTTGCTGATCTGAAGAAGACCTAGGAATTACGCTATCAATATCTTGAAGGTCTTTAATAGCTTCTCTTTCTACCTCTGTAAGTTCTCTATTTTTACACTTCAAAACTTGAAGTGTATATTCTACGTTAAAAGGTAATGGTCCCGTCTTTTGTTTCTTAAAAGCTAAGTCCCAGCCAGTGTCTGGGTCAGTTGGATCACCTAAATCCTCCGCTGCTATCATAATAGCTTCGAATAGTTTTTTCTTTAGGTTAAGTACTTTAACCTTACCGTCATCAGGGTCTATACATTGTGCAGCATATGCCCAAGAGCATTTCATATCAGGATGATAATGACGTACCCAATCCTTTTCAATATTTGTAAATTGCTCTTTATCTCTATCAAATCCTACGCATTCCATAGGAACGCGTTTGCCATCTGCTGTAGTTACCCAATATACGTAACGGGGGAGAATATTGCCTATCATACGAACAACGTTGTTGCCCTCTTTGTAAGTATATGCCTCAGCAGAGCTTTTCTTAGCTTTACCACTAATATTTCCAAATTTAATTGCCATTTTATCTTATTTCCTCTAAAGTAAATTGTATTATATCGTTTTTATCTATTTCTAACAATGGATTGTCTTCTATAGCTTGTCGATCTAGGTTAGTAAATCTAAATGGTAAAGTTGTACTTTTATACCATTTATAATCTAAATAATTTCTTAAACTCGCCAAACCTATATATTCAGCCATTTGTTTAAGTGTTGCATGTTTATCGTTTTTAAATATATCTCTTGGATTTAGTAAATATGAATCTCCTTTTATGTCTTGGGTTAGTAAATTAAACTTTCGTTTATTTCTTCTATGTTTAGGGACAGTAATTCTGTAAGTATTAGCATACATAATTCGTATAATGTCTTGCACACTGCCCTTACTTAATTTTAACACTTTCTTCCAGTTGTAAAATATCATTTTCCCACTTTGTAATTATATTATAACCTAAAGACTTGATATGTTCTAGTCTTATGTTAGTTTCATCAAATAACTGTCCAAACGTTTTACTACAACTTTTGTTATATTCGTCTGGATCGTAAACTTCAGGATTACCGTGCCAGTAATCACCTAAGAACTCGTATACTGTATTAGTCTCAGGATCGTATCCATCGACTTTATAGTTCGCTATCGGATACTGTCTTTCTGTAATGCCTAAAGAATCTAACCACTCTTTTTCTTTTAAGGAACTTGTTAGACTATAGTTAGGTTTGATACCTAGTTCCTTGAATCTACTGGACATTCTATGGTTATTGTATCCTAAATCATTACTTATTTCGTGTAAAGTTTTAGTCTCATTCTCTTTACTAAGCCATTCTTTATTATAAGATAGAGCTAAGTTTTCTTCCGTAATATGTGATTGATTACAGTTAGGTTTTAGACCTGCTTTTATACAAGCATTGGTATAGGAACCAAAGCGTTTTATATACAAATCTATAGAAGGTATATGTTCTGCATTCTTTATTTCAGCATACTTAGGAGTTCTTTTTCCAAAAGTTCTTAGTATGCTTAACAGTTCTTTATTGGTTATATCATTAAATTTATTTAATGGAATATTAGCTTCTTTCAAAGCATTACTCCAAGAACCAAACTGTTTCGTATAAGCACTTATAGAAGGTTTTGTTAGTTCAGAAACCTTAGTAATTTTATTATTTATTAAATTACTAATAAGCTGTTCCTTGTTATACGTGGGTTGTTCTTTGTATATAGGAAAATCCGCCTCTTTCAAAGCATTATTCCAAGAACCGAAGTATCTAATATACGTAACTAAGCTAGGCATTAAAGGGTCTACAAGATCCTTAGAAGTAGGCACTCTATTTAAATATTCAGCAAAGTATCTTAACTCCTCTATTAATAATTCTTTAGTATACATTAGGTTTCCCACTTTGTAATTATATTATAACCTAAAGACTTGATATGTTCTAGTCTTATGTTAGTTTCATCAAATAACTGTCCAAACGTTTTACTACAACTTTTGTTATATTCGTCTGGATCGTAAACTTCAGGATTACCGTGCCAGTAATCACCTAAGAACTCGTACACTGTATTAGTCTCAGGATCGTATCCATCAACTCTATAATTCACTATCGGATACTGCCGCTCTGTAATACCTAAAGAATCTAACCACTCTTTTTCTTTTAGTGATTCTTTATGTAGTACGGGTTTAATATCTAGTTCCTTGAACCTCTTATTTAAGTTATCTAAAGATTTGAAACCTAGCTCTTTATTAATATCCCTAATTGTTTTAGTTTTATTCTCTTTCTGTAACCACTCTTTATTGTACGATAGAGCGAGACTTTCTTTATCTATATGTGAGGCTCTTGTATTTACTAAAAGGTCGGCTTTTTCGCACGCCTGTCCGTAAGAACCAAAATGTTTAGTATACGTTGTAGCCGAAGGCATTTCTTTATTATTTTGAACCTCTGTCTTTGTAGGAGTTCGTCCTATTACTTTAGAGTAAGCAACTAAAAGCTCTAATAGTTCTTCTTTAGATCTAACTATATTAGTATGGTTAGCTAAAGTTAAACCAGCTGCTTTTAATGCAAGGTTCCAAGAGCCGAAGTATCTAATAAATGTATTTAAGCTAGGCATTAAATCATCTAGTTCCTGACACTTGGGGGTTCTTCCTAAGTACTCTGCAAAATACTGTAATTCCTTTATTAATGTATTTCTTTTATAAGTTTTCATAATGTATATTATACTATAAAATAACCTTTCTGTCAAGAAGTATTTTTAAGCAGCTATTGTGCTTATATCATAACCCTCTCTTATGTATACGCCCATTCTAGCTTTTGCTTGTCGAGCTGCCGTATTGCCTTTAAAATTAATATCTACAATTAAAGGTTGTTGTTTCTCTTCTAACTTCCTAATAACTCTACCAATAATTTGTACTAACAAAGGTTCATTATTGATAGGAGAGCCCAGAATAAGACAAGATAACTCGTTAAGTGAAATACCTTCGCTAAATATATTCTGAGACCCATAAAGGATATCTGCCTCATCATTTTTGATTTTCTGTAGTTGTACTTGCCTTTCCCCATCCGCTAGTTCTCCTGTAACACATACTGCATTATTTCCCGTTAGGCTGGCGCAGCGTTTTAAAAATTGGACTCTATCACTTATAACTAAAACCTTATGACCTTTTGCGGCATAGGTACTAGCTAGCATAGCTACCATGTGTTGATACTTTTCATCATATGCAACAGCATTAACCCTTTTAGCCCAAGGTATCTTGTTGCTGTCTGGGAATCTAATATCTGATTTGATGACTTGAACTCTAGGAGTCATTACATTCTCTTTTGGAGGCACATATCTATTAAAACCAAAGTAATCATTAAAGATTACGTGCTTACCATCTTTCCTTTTTAGAGTACCACTTAATCCTATCTTATATCTTGCACACGACTTATCTACTATATTTGAAAAGGTGGGAGCAGAGGTGTGGTGACACTCGTCCAGTACTAATAAACCAAACGTTTCCCTTAGCTCTGCGACATACTTTTTTAAACTTTGAACATTTGCTATTACAATTTTGGGTTTGATATCGAATTTGCCGCTCCCAATAATTCCTGGTTGAAAACCAAAGCATTTCTTTACCTCACTAACCCACTGATTGCGAAGTGGCAAAGTGTGGACAACAATAAGTGTTTTCTGTTGCAATTTTTCTGCAATGGCCAATGCTATAAAGGTTTTTCCCCACCCAGGGAGAGCATTAATCATTGCGTTATCAGTTATGTCATTATGAATTGCAGCTTGGCTATCCCTCAAGTCAAATTTGAACTTTGGAAAAATTTCTGGAACTAAAGTCCTCTTATCAATGATTTCAGCTCCTTCAGGTATTAAATCTATTCTGCCTGAAGGTACACTAACTAGTTTACTACTAATACGAGCCATATTTTTTATAACCGTTGGAGGATCCATAGGGTTATAATTAGGAATTAAATATGTAAGTTCCTTATCTATTAGTTCCTGTCGTTTAGCGTCAGCAGGTATATAAATTCTATTAGATATAACCACTTTATTCATATCATTCTCCTAGTGTCTTTTAGTCTTGTATTAGTCATTTCATATAGTAAGTAACCTCTACCCACCTTTAGTACTCCAGCGTATACCGCCTCTAAGTTTAATTTACCCTTTACTTCAAAAGGGCTACTAACATCTTTTACACCAAATATAGTGGAATTACTAGTATACTTTCGCCAAATAACCTCTCTATAAATTAGTGGGTAATAATTACTTTTCTTGTACTTAAATATAATACCATCATAAGCAATAAAGTCTCTAGAACCTGAGAGAATTAGGTCTTTAAAAGTCCAAATATTCTTTTTTAGAGGGTAGAGTTTGTAGTCCTCTAGTTCCTTAGCTATAAGCCTTCTTTTAGTAAAGGGCAGACTTTTGTCTTCTAAGTCCAACCTTCTAGTCCCTCTACTATCCGTAATTAGGCCTTTACTAATACTCTCGTGGGTTCTTAGAGGCCAGACGGGCCAGTGAATATCAAATAAACTCAGGGTATTGCTTTTCAAACTTTCCGAAGGCATAATCATCTCCAATGTCTAAGTCAACACCGACTGGCTGACCTGGGATAGAGCAACCTCGATCCTTTTGTGTTAATTCCGCCATTTTCTTAGATACTATTTCCACGTCCTCTTCTTTAACTTCAAGCACTAATGAATCATGTACGAGGGCAATAATTTTAGCATCTTTACCACTGTCTTTTATCCACTGGTTGAGCTCGATGCCTGCCAGTAAATTAATATCAGAAGCAACAGACTGAATAAGGAAGTTAATACCACTGCGTACTTCATGTGATGCAATTCCCTTATCATTACTAAAAACATTAGGAAGACGACGCTTACGTCCAAATATACTATATATGTATCCATATCCTTCAATCTCTTCTTTAGACTTATTTAGCCATGTTTTTAATTTAGAAAACGTTTCAAAGTATTTAGCAATTGTATCCTTAGCATCTTGAACTGTGAAAGGTTTCCCACTATCCTTACTAACTGTCTCTGATACCTTAGCAGGCCCTGAACCATACATACATGTTATTCCCCAGTTTCCTGAGGCACGGACTATACCTTCATCTAATCTTTCTATTCCCTGTTACAACGATTTCTCTGTACAAAAGATACTTTCTGTCTAGATATATGCTGCTATCAGCGTATAAATAGTCTAGTAATCTTATAGAGGCATTCGTATTATATTTTATAATTTTAACACTAGGCTTTTGTTGTATCGTACCTGTAATACCTAAGGTACTGGTTAGCCTACTATAAACAGATTCTATAAGAGAGTTACTACCAGTTATTGTAGTATATAAGGTAGCAGTAATAGAAGCTCTATTACTGAAACTTTCGCAAATACACCCATCTCCATCAAAGTAACCTCTAAGAAAATGCTTAAACCATTTCTCAGGTATATTAGGTAACTTGTATGTTAAAGATTTATTTGGTGTTATATTAAAGTTACCTATTAAATCTTCACGGATCTGAGAGTTCTTAAACCCTATCTCACTTCTATAATATTTATCTGTATTAGAACTAATTGTATGAGAGGACTGTACAAATTGCTTAAACTTTTTCAAATGAGAGGTGTCATCATAGTGTAACATTATTTTTAGCACACCACCCGTCATACAGCCATCTGCAGCTATAAACCCTGCCCAATAACAGCTATCTTCGGAGTAGTTTAAAAAAGCCTGCTCATTATTAATGACCCGTTTTTTTGTTCCCCACCCATTCTTCGCAATTACTTTTTTCAGTTTCCATTCTGGAATCTCAAAAACCTCTGCAATCTTAGCCCTAGTATTCCCCTGTTTTTTAAGTTTATAATACGTTTCGCTTGTAACTTCTTTCATTAGATGCCCACCTTTTATAAGTTATTTTAAGTACCAAAATCTACATTTAGAAGATAATTATACTAAAATTTAACGAAAATGTCAAGTGTTAAATTTCTAACCTATCCCAGTCCATTTCTGTTCTAGAAATGCTGTGAGTCTCTGAACCATTTGAATCTTTCCCAAGAAACGCTGGCTGCTGATTGCCTTATTCAATAGTAGAACTTAGGTTTCCAGTCAATTGAGTGGGTTTATTACCTATTAATTGCTTAATAGGAGGACTATTTAGTTAATCCCAAATGTAATGGCTTTTGCAGCCTGTCTCTGTGTAGGGGCTTTTTCTTTAATATCATCCACTTCCTGAGGTAGCTGAAATACCATTTTAGCTACTGTAGAGTGTAAATCACCACCACTTTTAAATACGTTTTGTAGGTTTTTATCCCCACTAAGAATAGCCGCTACATAAACTTCAGCAGTAGCTAAATCTTGCTGTAAAATCTTATAACCAGGTCTTGCTTTAATACATCCTTTCACCGCTGCGTTATCTCTAGGTAGCTGCTGCATATTGAGCTTTCCACTACTAGATAGTCTACCTGAGGTAGTAGACGTAAGATTAAAGTAAGTTCTAAGACACCCGTCTCTGTCTATCTCTGGTATAATCTTATCAAGGTAAGTATTCTTAATTTTAGACTTCTGTCGGATATTAAGGATAACTCCAGGAATGGGGTGTTCTTCCGCTAATTGTTTTAAGACTTCTGCATCCGTTGAAGCAGCACCTGTACCTGTAAGCTTTCCTGTAGGAGTAAGACCTACATAATCAAAGAGTAAAATTCTAAGTTGTTGTGTACTATTTGGGTTGAATACCTTTTCTTGATCCTCTTCAAATTTATGAACTTCGGGGTACTCGTAAAGTTTCTCTTTAGCCTCCCGAACTTCGTGTTCCATAAGCTTCTGGACTTTAAGAAGTCTCTCTTTATCAAAAGGAACTCCATTTTCTTGAACATCCTTTAGGAATAACATCCCAGGAACTAACAGCTCTTTATATACTTTAGTAAGTTGGACACTCTTTACAATTTTCTTACTAAACATTTTGTACAGATCATAGGTTACGGCAGTATCAATAGCTGCATACTCATACATAATATCAAAAGGTATAAGATCATATGTGAAAGCACCTTTTAAAATTTTATGCTCTTTACAGTATTGAGTTTTAAAGTCGTCCAGAGCCTTATCATAGTCTCCGTAATCTGTGTATTTCATTGCCAGAGACTTTAGACCGTGAGTTCCTTGTGTTTCATCCAATACGTAATGCATAAGCATTGTATCAGATACTTTAGGGAACTTAAAACTAAAGTGGTATTCCAACATAGCTATATCAAATTTTGCATTATGGAATACTACTAGTCTAGTGGAGAACAAATCTTGCAGAAGTCGTTCCGTATACTCTCCAATACATTCAGTGGATATGTAGACACCTTGTGCACTTTTATGTGTAAGGCTAATACCCAATACATAACCGTCTCGTGGGTATAAAGACGTTGTTTCTGTATCGCACGCCACAAACTTAATCGTTTCATCCCTAAGAATTTCTTCCAGATACTCATTAGCTCTTTCCTCTTCTGTAATTCCTTCAAACTCTCCAGTAACTGTAGGAGGTTTTTCACCTGCTATATATCCATTTAACTTCCCTAAAGCCCTATCAAATAGCGGTTTAGCATCTGGCTTAAAACTGAGCATAGCAGGGTTAATCATGGGAATAAATTTACTATCAATCAAATGACCTGCGAACTCTGTTACTGAACTAACTCCTGCAATAAATTTTGAGGCTTCGGAACCAATTAAGATTACATACTCATAAGCATCTGAGTCAAAATTTAAATCTACATCCTTTTTTAATAGTTTTTTAACTTTAGTAGATGATAAATGGTAGTTATCATACTCAAAGTTAAAGTATTTACTATAATTAAACCCATTAGGGGCTTTATCAATTACTGCTACTGCTGCCATATAAATTCTCCTTGATATGTTTTATGTCTTCTAAAGACAGGTCTCCAGGGTCTAAACCCTCTGGTAACTCTAAAACGGTTTCTTCACTGATGATAAATTTCTCTTGTAATAGTCTTTTGGCGTTCTTAGAGGCTTTTCTACCTGCGTCGTCTCCATCAAACATTGTATATATTGTGTGTACACCTTGTAATCTTAAATTTTCAATCTTATCTAATTGTATATTATTAGCACCTAATATTGCTACAGCATTTGATAAACCCTTGTCTATTAAATTTAAAGCATCAAATATACCCTCTACTAAAATAACAGACCCCTCTATAGGGTTTGCTACGGAAGGAAATAAAGGTAAATCTGCTCCAGACGGTTTAATCATATACTTCGGACGGGCATTACTATTAATGTACCTGCCAATAAAAGCTCTTATCTTCCCTGTAATATCAGGTAAAGGAAACACTATCCTTCCCTCGTAATCCTTGTGTGTAAAGGCCTTATATTTTGCTAAAGTTCTTTTATCTATATCTCTGAAATGTCTAGTATAAGGGGCTGCGCCACCAGGGAGAGACAATCCAGTACTATTAGCTTTAATAATAGCAATCTTATCCTTTAGTTGACGTACTCTAAGGTCTTGCCAATTTCTATCTATATTAAAGAACTTAAATACATTACCTTTAAACCCGCAACTAAAACAGTGGAATGTGCCTTCTTGTTGGTCTACGTGCATAGACGGGTTATTATCTTCATGATCGGGGTTTAGACAACTTACCACGTAATCCTGTCCCTTAGGATTAAAAGGGATTTGGTGTTTGTTTAGTAATTCTTCAACATTTACCAAGGTAGATCTCCTTCTTCTTTCTTAGGTTCTTTCTTTCCAACATCTTTCACATCTTTCTCATCCTCTTCCTTAGAGGGTTTAGGTACATTATAGGGGCCAAGCTTCAAGCTATCCCAGTTCATAGTAGAGGTAAACTCTAGTTCTGGGCCACTCCTAACTTTAGTGGAAGTAAATGTAATTGCTGCGTCGTCTTTGCTATGTGCATCAATTAAGAATGCAGAGTCAGGACTATCGAGCAACCCTTTAGCAAACCTTGTAGTACCATTGTCATCAATCTGGTAAGGGCTAATCATAGCTACATCATACTTTCTGGCGAACTCTTTTAACTTTTTACTTGCAAATATCTGGGATTGCCAATCATATAAATCTTTACCAGCCCCTGTTTCAATCTGATTAACATAGTCTACAACTACTAACCCTAGGCTATCCCCAAACTGAGCTTTAGCTTTCTGCAATTGTAGATCAATACTTGTTAAAGATAGGGATCTATCATCTACAATTATTACCTGATTATCTTCTTTTAACTTATGCTCAGTAGTTAGCTTTCTTTCAAAGTCTAAAGGATCTCTTTTATCTAAGAATCTCTCATATACTTTGTCACTATCTTGAAACATACCAGCCCTTAGTTCCGCAAGGCTATTAATCTCATGTTCTTCTAGTCTATTCTTCCTAATATTAGCATAAGAGACTCCCGATAATATACTATTAATACGCTGGAAGGTTTCCAACGCGGTCATTTCAATAGTAAAGTATATCGCAGTTTTTCCCATAGCGTACTGGTTAGCTACCATATTTGCACATACCAAGGACTTCCCTGAACCTCTTTTACCTCCTAGTAGAATAAGCTCTTCTCTATAAGCGCCACCTACCTTACTATCATAATCGTTACTAATCCCTAAAGGAATACAGGAATGTTCATCTGTACCCTCTTCTTGGAATATCATAAGGTTACTCATATCAGCAACGGTTTCATCTGTATGAGTCTTTTCATCTAGTTTTAATACTATCTCTGATAAGCCTTCTTTAACCTCTAAGGTATCTTTGATAGTAATATCATCAACATATTTATCTATTAATTTTAATGCCTCATTTTGAGTATATTGATCCGTTAAAGCATCAATCGCTAAATCTAATTCTACTTCTGGAATCTCAAGAAGTTTTATGGCTGTTAAATCTTTTTCAGTTTTTAAATCTCTAGTAACTAACTCTAAATCTTCAAAGGAAGGGATATAGTTTTTATCGTTATAAAATCTATTGATACTGGTATAAAGAGAACTATAGGACTCATCAAAAAACTCGCTTTTAACTCGTGCCCAACCATCTAAACTTTGATCCTCCAATAGCATATGTAATACTATTGCACCTATATCCATTATTCCGCCTTATATTCATTATCTGTGATTACTTCATCCAATTCCTTAGTTAACTTCTCTATCGTCAGAGACCTTAGTTTACTTAGCTTTTTTAAGTATAAAGGTCCTTCATCAAACAACAGATTTAATTGCTCGTCTGTAATTATTTGCTGAATAGCAAAGTATATAGTATCCCAAGGATCTGCAGTACTGGGATAAGCTTTTACTTCCGAAAAATCTCCCAACATATCTTTAGTTCTTCTGATAGCTTCGGCAGCTGTGAATGAATCCACATCTGCGAATTTGGCGATAATTTTCATAAACCCTCCTTCATACATAAAAAAAGGGAATAACAGATGGAACTGCTACTCCCTTAATAACTATTTAATTATACTAAGCTGCTGCGTTCTTAGCGGCTTTCTTAGCACCGTCGTAGTTAGAACATACTAGGGCTCTTCGAGTGAGCATTGTTTTAACACCTCGAGCAGTCTTATCAATAGTATCTGCAATCTGTTCTACAGTCATTGCCGAAATATCACCTAACTCTGTTAGAGCATCAATCTGTGCCTTAGCACGAGACTCTTTCTGTTTAGGGATAGAATTAATATCACCACTACGTAAGAATGATAAAGCCTTTCCACGAACAGAGTTAATGCTCTTACCTAGTGCATCAGCAATATCCTCTACAAAAGAACCACTAGATACCATATCTAAGAAAGTTGTTTCCTCTGCAGGAGTGTACGTGCGAACAACTTCAACCTTTTCAGCAGGTTTAACATGTCCCGTTAGCTCCATAGAGAGGATTTTACCCTGAACCTGTTTAGCTGTGAAGTTACTATCTTCCCAGTTATTAGCGATGTCTGTATACGTCATAGAACCACTATTAGACTCTACAAAAGTACGTAAAGAAGCCTCTTGTTCATCAGAGAATGCTTTCTTATGTGCTGTAGAAGCAAGTTCTACGTCATAGCCCATCTTGCGAAGTTTAGAACTAATGGAACGAGTAGTCGTCTCAAGTTCTAGAGCAGTAGATGCTACTGTATCTTGTGAAATTGTATCCATCCCCTCTACTATTGCTGTTAGAATACGTGTGCGGTCTTCAGTCCACTTTGGAGTATTAGCCATTTATATTTTCCTTTTTAAAAATTTCTTTAATTGTTATGATTGAAATACCAAGACTCTCTGCCTTAGTACGTTTACTTGATTGCTTATCTTCTTCATCTACTAGATAATCTGTTTTCTTAGTTACTGAAGAGGCTACCTTAAAACCAAAAGACTCCAAGTACTCCCCTGCTAAGGATCTATTCTTGAAGTCATTCAGTTTACCTGTAATACACACTGTTTTACCAATATCTTGTATTACATCTACTACTTCTGCCTTAAAATCAAAAGGCAGATACTCTAAATCACCGTAAAATTCAGTTTCCAGCCAATTATTTAAATTAGCACACGCTTTAGGTCCTAAACCCGCTTCCATACATTTATTTGGGGTTATATCGTGTATATCCGATATCACTTTTACTAGTTTTTTGGAAGCCGTATTACCTATAAGGGGAATCGAAAAGGCAGGAATTAGAAGTATTAAGTCAGATTTTTTACTTAATTCAATCTGACTAGATAACTTTTCTCCCATCTTTTCACCAAGTATACTGATGATTTCTGCTTGGGAAATACTATATATTTCCGTAGGGGAACTGAGGGAAAGTTTTTCAATAGTTTTAGGCCCTAGCCCTTTTATTTTTAGCGTTTTAGCAAAATGCTCAACTTTCTTACTTGAGGTAGCTTCGCAATCGGGGTTGCTGCAGAATAGCTGATCTTTTACTAATCCTAATTTTGACCCACAACTGGGACATCGGGTGGGTGGTACTATTGTTTGAAATTTCATTTCGTTTTTCTCTCAATTTCTAATGTATATTATACTAAAATCTAACCTGATTGTCAAGAGTTATTTTTTGATATGTTAACGGACTCTACTAACAACACAAGGAATAATCTTGCCAGCTCTAATAACCTCAACTTGACAACCTATCTCTAAATTTAAACTTTTGATATAAGCCATGTTGTTTAAGGTTGCTCTTGTAATCCTCGCATCCTCAATTTTAATAGGGTCTAAAATGGCTACGGGGGTTACCTTTCCTGATTTACCAACTTGCCAAACTACGTCCAATAAGGTAGTTTCCACACCTCTTTCCCTAGTTTTGAGTGCATAAGCTCCTCGAGGGTGGTGAGCAGTATATCCTAACTTATTAAAGTAAGAGTTACTATCAACTCTGAAAACCTTTCCATCTTTAGGAAACTTATCCCAACTACTGTCAATAACAGTATTAAACCCCAACTCCTTAAGATACTGCATATCCTGGGTATAGCTTTTAGACTCGTAATTAGCCCCTCGTATACTATATGCAATGAAAGTTAATTCTCTACTCGAAAACTCCTTAATAGACTTAAGATTTAGAGCACCTGCCGCATAGTTTCTGGCATTGGGAATACTTTTATCCGCTACTAATTCCCCCGTAACTTGGATAATCTCGTCATTATTAGCTCCCATACTTTGAGGCACAATGTTACTAAAGATAAACTTATCTGTTACATCTACGCCCTCCTCCCCATTGCCTCTAGTTAGTACCCCTTTAAGTGAACCATTCTGGTACTCAAGAGCAATAGCAGCACCATCAAGTTTAGGAGTTTCAGTAGTTTTCTCACTATATTCAGGAGGTGAATCCTCCCCCAGAAAAACTTTCTGCAAGGAGTACAAAGGGTACGTATGCTTTCGTTTAGCATCAGGATTATAACCCACAGGATTATAACCTACCTCCTCTGCAAGTCTATCAAATTCTTCATCCGATAAAAGAGGTTGACCCTCATAATATGCCTTAGCGGCAGTATCTAGTAGTTCTTTAGTCATATAGGTTCTCAAGGAGTTCGTTAAAATGTGTTTTTATAGCGTCCTTACTCTCAGCCTTAGATAGAAGCTGAATAAGTGCTTCAAATAGATTAGATAAACTATTAATTTCAAAAGGAATACAAGCTCCCTCTTTAGTAGGTTGGTATTCTCCCTCAAAATCTAAGTAGTACTTTCTTAGGTGGAGGTACTCGATCTCTCGGAATCTGGACACTACCAGTCTCCACTGTATCTCTTTATGTTCTTGCTCTAAGATTATTTTCTCAAATACGTCATCTTCTGGATTTGTCATTA
>Ga0257115_1001197_pt1 | contig 18213 bp, 21 predicted proteins | sample SI112_100mmetaG_FD_194465 | JGI IMG/M metagenome (GOLD analysis project Ga0257115, IMG submission 194465) | Marine microbial communities from Saanich Inlet, British Columbia, Canada - SI112_100m | ecosystem: Environmental > Aquatic > Marine > Inlet | place: Canada: British Columbia | collected...
ACCTTTAATCCAAGCAATACCATCTTGCTTTTTAACAGGTTCTAATGGTATCCATAAAACGCACATAGAACCTTCAAAATCAAAATAAGAAATATCATGATGAAATGGTGGTTTCGATTTTGATCCGGCCTCTCTGAAAAACCAATTATCCATTACTAAATTAATTTTTTTAGCTCCAAGTAATTCTGAAGCAATTTTTGCTGTAGGAGAATTGTAAACAAAATCTCTAAACTCTTTATGCACGTTCCAAGTCCAAAAATCCTCTAGATAACTCGGTAAATTTTGATCCTTAGTATGATTAGTAAATCTGGGGCTAGGATTACTTTTAGCTTTGTTAATCCCAATTTTTAATTTTTCAATCCAGTTTTGGTCAAATTTTCCTTTAAGAAGGATGGCTCCATCTCTATTAAATTCTTTAATTTCATTATCATTTAAAATTTGACTCATAAGATATTTAATTAATAATACCTAATATAACATATGAATATTCTTAAAGATAGTTTCGGTAGAAAATTTCCTTACATAAGACTTTCTATTTCAGATGTTTGCAACTTTAAGTGTGGCTACTGTTTACCAGATGGTTATAAAATTGATAAGAGTGATAATAGGACTTTTATTAATATAGAAGAAATTAGAAGATTGGCGAAAGCACTTTCAGAGCTAGGTGTATCAAAAATAAGATTAACTGGGGGTGAGCCAACTGTAAGAAAAGATTTTTTTCAAATAATTAAGATTATAAAAGAAAATTCAGGAATTAAGAAAACTGTAATAACTACTAATGGTTATAGGTTGGATAAAATAGCTAACGATATAAAAAATAGTGGCTTAGATGGAATTAACATTAGTATTGATAGTCTAAATGCTGATACTTTTAAAAAGATTACAGGCCATGATAGATTGGAAGAAATTCTTAAAGGTATTCAAAAGCTAAAAAAATTAAATTTTAAAAATATTAAAATTAATGCTGTCTTATTGAAGGGAATTAATGACTCTGAAAGAGATTTTAATGATTGGGCTGAATTTGTAAAAAATAATGAGATTGATTTTAGATATATAGAGTTGATGCAAACAGGAGATAACCTTGACTATTTCAATAGATATCATGTTCCAGCAAAAAAATTTATAGATTATTTAAACAATAACAATTGGGTTATCCAAACATTTGGTAAAGATGCAGGGCCATCAAAAAACTATTTAAATCCAAAGTTTAAAGGTAAATTTGGTGTTATTGCTCCCTACTCTGAAGATTTTTGTAAAAGTTGTAATAGGTTAAGAATAACTGCAAAAGGTGATTTAAGATTATGTTTGTTTGGTAACACTGGAATAAATATTAGACATTTAATGCAAAAAGATAGTCAATTGGAAGAGTTAAAAGATTTGATTTTAAAACAGCTTAACTTTAAGAAAGAGTCTCATTATTTAGAGATAGGTGAAACTGGTTTAACAAAGAATTTATCAACTACTGGTGGTTAATATGAAGAATTTAAAAGTAATAAAAGATAATGAGTTAAAAGATTGGGCAGAAGAAATTTTCAAAAAAAATTCTTTTAACATGGTTGATGTTTCGGCCAAAAAAGAAACGCACAGACGAGCTTTAGCCTCTGGCAAAATTTTTGTTGGTAAAGAAGTTTTTGATTTAATTAAGAATAAAAAAATGCCTAAAGGAGACCCTATAACTTTAGCAGAAGTTTCTGCAGTTTTAGGAGTTAAAAAAACTAGTGAATTAATTCCTTTATGTCATCCATTGCCAATCGACCATACAGCTACTAAAATTATTATGCACAATAAAGATAGCACACTTGAAGTATTTTGCGTTGTCTCCGCATATGCAAAAACAGGTGTAGAAATGGAAGCAATTATGGGAGTAAATGCTGCTTTAATTACTATTTACGATTTAAGTAAAATTGTTAATCCTCATCTAAAAATTCATGATGTAAAGCTATTAATCAAAGAAGGTGGAAAAAGTGGTTTGTGGAAAAATCCAGATGGGCTACCTAATTTTTTAAAAGAAATATTTTAATTAAAATATTGATGAAGGTACAGATTGAGTTATTTGGAGCTAGTCGAGACTTTAGTGATCAGAATTTTCTAGAATTTGATATAGAAAAAAATTCAACAATTAAAGATATTAGAAATAAAATAATAGAGTATTTAGATAAAAATTTTAAAGGAAATAAAAATTTTAAAAAGATTGTAAATTCATCTGCATTTTGTTCTAAAAGTAACAATATTGTCAGCGACAATTATAAAATAACAAGTAATGAAAAAATTGCTATTATACCCCCTATTGGAGGAGGTTAATGCTTCATACAAAAGTAATAGATATAAAAGAAAAAAAACTTTCAATTTTAGAGGCTGAAAATTTTATTTCATCTTCTCAATTTGGAGCTTCAATCATTTTTTCTGGAACTGTAAGAAATCAAAACGATAATAAAAGTGTTGTAGGAATAACTTATGATAGTCATGACGCACTTGTTATAAAAAGTTTTGAAGAAATTTATAATGAAGCTGATCAAAAATTAAACATTAAAAATAAAGCAGTATTTATTGAACATGCCAAAGGTTATTTAAACCTTGGAGAAATCAGTATTATTATTGCTGTTGCGTGTATGCATCGTGATGAAGCATATGTTTTATCTAGATATATTATTGAAGAAATTAAGAAGAGGTCACCAATTTGGAAAAAAGAACATTATACAAATAATGAAAGCAACTGGTTAAAAGGTAATCCTATAGTTCATGAAAAAAATTAAATATTCAGAAATTACACCAGAAAAAATTTATAATAACAGGAGATCATTTATTAAATCGATCGGTATAGGAGCTAGCTCTGTTGCAATGACCTCTCTTACGTTTGCAGGTAATGCTTTATCGGAAGAAAAAAATAAAAATACAAGTTACAAAGATATTACCACCTATAATAATTATTATGAGTTTGGTACTTCTAAAAGTGATCCCTACATAAATTCCCAGAATTTTAAAACAAAACCTTGGAGTATTAGTATTGAAGGTGAAATTGAAAATCCTATTAACATATCAATGGAAGAAATTTCAGAAATGTTTGTTTCAGAGGAAAGAATATATCGTCTTAGATGTGTGGAGGGATGGTCGATGGTAATTCCTTGGATGGGTTTTTCTTTGAGTAAATTACTATCTAAAGTAACCCTAACTTCCAAAGCTAAATATGTTGAATTTGAGAGCGTTTATGACCCTGATCAAATGAAAGGTCAAAGATATCCAGTTTTAAATTGGCCCTATAAAGAAGGATTGAGAATTGACGAAGCATTGCACCCACTAACAACAGTAGTGACGGGTTTGTATAATAAAAAACTTCCGAATCAGAATGGTGCCCCTTTAAGAATATTTGTTCCATGGAAGTATGGTTTTAAAAGTGCAAAAGCTATTGTTAAAATTAAATTAGTTGAAAAAATGCCAACCTCTTCATGGATGTGGGCGTCACCCAGAGAATATGGTTTTTACTCAAATGTTAATCCTAATGTTGATCATCCAAGATGGTCACAAGCTACTGAAAGAGTAATAGGAAATGATATTTTTGCACCAAGAGTAAAAACTTTAATGTTCAATGGCTATGAAGAAGAAGTAGCTAGCTTGTATACTGGTATGAATTTAAAAAGATATTTTTAATGGAAAAATATTTAAAACCTAGTGTTTTTATCTTGAGCTCTATACCGTTTTTAATAATTGTTTATAAAATTTTTTTTAACCAACTTGGGCCAGAACCTGTAAAAGAAATAACTCATTTTACTGGTGAATGGACGTTAATATTTATCTGTTTAACATTGGCAATGCGACCACTTAAAAGATTTACCAATTTAATTATTTGGATGAAATTTAGAAGAATGTTAGGGTTATTTGTTTTCTTTTACTCAACTGCACATTTAATTACATATGTGGGTATAGATTATAGGTTTGATTGGCAGCAAATTTTTAATGATGTTTTTAAGAAAAAATATGTATTTATTGGATTTTCAGCCTGGTTGTTATTAATTCCATTAACTGTCACATCCTCTCAAAAAATGATGAAATTATTAAAACATAATTGGAAAAAAATACACAAATTAATATACGTAATAGCAATTTTTGGTTCACTTCATTACATCTGGTTATCAAAAACAATATTTTTTAAACCATTAATTTATATGACAATTATAGCATTACTACTTTTGATTAGAGTAAAAAAAAATAACTTCAATTTTTTGAAAAATTAAAATTAAAAGGCTTGTAAACGAATTCTATTCTAGAAAATCCTGGCATCACTTCAACAGATTTATAAGCATCAAATAATTTCATTATCTTGCTAGGTTTATTATTAACTAATACTTTCCAATTGTGATCCCAAGTATCAATAAAAGAAACCCATCCATAGTTCTGTGATTGTATTTCTATAATTAATTTATCACCATTATAATCAATTATTTCATATGAAAAATTATCTTTGATTTCGCTTTCATAAGAGTCTTTTAAAAATTCTGTAATACTAATATGTTTTAAAAATTGAGAGTAGAAAATCCTTTTAGAGTTTTTGTTCAATCCAAAAAATTTGTTAATATCATTTATAGTTTTTTGGTCTAAATTATTTTTTAACTTTCCATTTGGATTAAAATATTTTTTAAATAACCTCACATGTTTATCGTTTCCCCAATTATTGATATGATTAATATTAAATTTTTTGTTATTTCTATAATAGGTATTACCTTCATAAAGATCATTTCCACTTTTTTCATGGGAAACACTGTTGTTTTTAAAAGCTAGTCTTAGATCTAATAAAGCATTTTCATTTAACATATTATAATTTGGTTTTAAGTTTAATTCTTTAAATCCCTTGTCATAGTGACCAAAAGGTATTGCCCATTGAATATTTGTTAAAAAAAATAGTTCTGAAAAGGTAAGTATTGAAACTATATATAAAAATATGTTTGTATTTTTTTTTAAAAAATTAAATTTTAAAATTGATACTAAAACAACTAGGCTGATCAAAAAAAATATAGGATAAATAAAATTTTTATACAATCCCGCAATAAATGATAAAATAATCGGTAATTTTCCTTCAGAAAAATTAATTCTTTTTAGTTGCCAAGTTTCCCAATATAAACTTGGGTAAGTTGAATAAAAAATAAAATATAATTGGATTGAAAAAATTATAACAAAAGAAATTATCAATAAATGTATAATTTTTTCTTTTTTGTTTACATTAACAATTATAGTATCAATAAATTCTTTAATAGAATAAGCTAAAACTATAGAAATTATTGGTGTTAAGATTATGTTAAATCGTACCCAATGCCTTAAGTTTTGGATAAAATCTAAATTTTTCCACAGAGTTGGAAAAATTATTGAGTTAACTGGGTTTGATAATTGATAACTAAAAATTATTAAAAAAATGAGAAAATAAGAAAAATATTTTAAAGGGTAGCTTTTATTATTAAAAATAAAACTATAAATTGAAGATACAATAACAATTAAAACACCTGTAGATCCAAAATAAAACCAACCTTCTGCAAATGAAAAAGGAGGATAAATCCATGATCCTATCTGGTCATAAATATTGCTAGAAACATGTAGTGAAAAATTTAAATCAGGATTGTTTCTGCCATAAGTAATACTGATAAGTTGAGATATTTTAAATAGCCATGGAGATACAATTAATAACGCTAAAAAAGATGGTATCGCACATCTTATAAAAAATAATTTATTAGAAATTATATTTAATGAATATTGATTAAAAATTTTTTTTTTTACTGGAGTTATTAATAAAAAAACAAAATAAAATGAAAATAAAATAAATGCATAAAAAATATAGTAAGGATAACCAGCAGTGAGCAACATAAGACAAGCAAAAAAAATTACTATAAAACTTTTTTTAAAATTCGACTCAAGCACTGCTAAGTTAATTCCATATAAAATCCATGGAAACCATGCAAAGCAATGAATTGCATTAGGGAATCTCAATAACTCAGTAATTTTTAGACTTAAGCCAGTTATGAAAATTGTTGTTAATGCAATCTTATAATCAACACCCAAAGTTCTAAAATAAAAAAATAATCCTAAATTAAAAATTGATATTGCAAAAATTGTATAAATTAAAAAATAGTATTTTGTTAAATCACCAATTAAAAAACAAAAAAAATAAAATAACCATGAAGGAAGGTAAATATATTGAGTTAATGGATTAAAGATTAAAGAAGTTCCAGATGCTTCAACTGGTGACCAAAATGGCAATTGACCTAATCTTAATAATTCAAAAATATATTTTTTGTATGTAAAATAATATAATTCAAAATCATTTCCAACTTCTAAATACTGCAATGTATAAGGTAGCAATATTAAAAATGGTAAAATGATTAATATTAAATAGATATATATATTTTTTTTCATAAATATTTTAATTATTTTATATATTACTTAAATATATTAACTAAATTATAATTTATTATGAAATTTTCTATTGTTATTCCTGTATATAATGAAAAAAAAAACATTTCATTATTAATTTATAAAATATTATCCACTCTAAAAAAAAACAATTATGAAATTATAATTGTTGACGATTCATCCAATGATGGGTCTAAAGAAGTGTTGTTAAATCTTGTTAAAAAAATTAAAAAATTAAAAGTAATAATAAGAAAAAATAAAATAAAAGATTTATCCAAGTCTTGTAGAGATGGCTTTGAAAAATCTAAATTTGATAATATTTTAGTCATGGATGGTGATTTGCAGCACAATCCAAAATATATTCCAAAAATGATTAAGCAAATGAAAAAATTTGATTGTGATTGTGTTGTTGGTTCAAGAGATTTAACAAATTCAAGAGTTCATAGTTTAAGTTTATTTAGACAATTTGCATCTTATATCTTAATAAAATTTTTTAATATTATATTTGGAAAAAAAACTATTGATCCTATGAGTGGTTTTTTTTTATTTAAAAAAAAAATTTACAGTAAAAATAAAAATATTTTATTTTTAAAAGGATTTAAGATTTTAGCTGATTTAATTTATGCTAACAAAAATATTTTTGTTAAAGATGTGCTAATTAAATTTGATTATAGAAATAAAGGTAAAAGTAAACTTAATATAAGAATTTTATTGATCTTAATACAGTTTATTATTTTTAGACTATTAAATAGAAATTATTAAACAAAAATAAAAATGATTTAAAAATTGTTAGGCAATATATGAGATCCGTTATCATCTATATCAATTAAATCCTCTGAAACTACACTTTTCACATCTAATCTTGAATACAAATGAGGAAACATGTTGCCATCAGAAGCTTGTTCCCACAACAAATTTTCAAGTTTTAAAGTATCAACTTTTAGTAAAGTTAAATTTTTTTTATTTGAATAATATTTTTTTAAAGTTCCTTCAACCTGTTCTTGTTCAGAAAAATGGATATAACCATCCTCATTATCTTTTTTAGATCCTAAGTAAGAGCCTTTTTCTATAGCTTTTTGCCATTCATCTGTATCAATAATTTTATAAATATATTTAAAATTCACTTTTACCAAGATGAGTTAGGTCCATTAAGAAAAGCAATCTCTTCTTCCGTAGATTGTCTCTCAAGAATTTTATTTCTATGAGGGTATCTGTGGAATTGTCTAATAGCTTTAGTGTGATCCTGCCAAAATTTTTTAATTTGAACATAACCTTCGTGTTCTCTTAAATATTTATTAAGCAAATAATAAGCCATATCGTGATCTGTTATTTCTTCACTATGAATAAGAGGTAAAATCATAAAAAATCTTTGGCCTTCATTCATAGCTTCAAGATACCCGGCATAAACAGCATCATTTACAATTAATCTAGTTTTATGATCTTGAGCAAACGCCTTCTTGTCATCTCTAAACATATTTCTTGAAAATTGATCAAAAAGAATAACTAAAGCCAAAGCACTCATTGGTTGATCTTGCCAATCATCATATTCATTTTGAGAAGCAAGCTCATAATCATTTAAAAACCTATCTCTTATTATTTGATCAAAAGAGACATCTTTTTTAAATCTTTTCTCTGGTGGCGTTTCTTTAAACCAAAAATCTATAATTTCTTGAGCTTTGACAGGTATCATTTTGAAACTGGTTTTAGCAATTTTAAAAATTTATTGTGAATTGTTTTGTTTGATGAAACTAAAATATTTCCAGCATTTACACCGTCCCTATTATCCCAAGTACTAATATGTCCACCAGCAGCTTTAATAATTGGTATCAAAGGATGAATATCCCAAATTTTATTTGAACATTGAATTACAATATCTGATCTTCCTTCAGATAGATTGGCATAGCTTAGGGCATCACTGCAAGGAAATTGCATTAATTTTAAAATTTGAGGAATTTTTTTTTGCCTATCTAGAGACAACCAACCATGAAATGCTGCCGAAACTTTTACACTTTTAAATTTAGCTTTTTTATTTACGTTTATCTTTTTTCTTTTTCCATTTTGATAGACATAAGCAGTTTTATCAGAATAATTTAAATAATATTTTTTAAGAACTGGAAAATTAGCCAATCCTACAACTGGATAGCCTCTAAAGTTTAGTGAAATTAAATTGCTCCAAGTTGGATTTCCTACTACAAATGACCTTGTTCCATCAATTGGATCTATTACCCACGTAAAATCGCTTTTTGTTTTTTTATAACCAAACTCTTCTCCTATTACTTGGTGGTCTGGAAATTTTTTTTTTATTTTTAATCTTATAAATTTTTCAAATGCTCGATCTGATGTTGTTACTGGATCGTATCCTTTACCTTTAAGCTTATTTGCCACTTTAAAAGTTTTATTAAGTTTTAAAAAATAATAACTTGTTAACTCTTTAGCTAACTTGTTTAAAAAATTAGCATAAATACGATAGTTTTTTGTATTAAAATCACTCACATCAATCTCTTACTATTTTATTTATGTTGAATAAAGTTAAATTTTAAATAATTCTCTATCTACTATTATGAAAATTGAACTAAATGAAAATAAAGTTTACTTTAATAACGGTTCTATAAAAAAAGAGATTCATCCGTTTTGGTTGCGAGAACGAGTAAATGGAGAAGAATTTTTGGATAAAGGCACACAACAAAGACTTTTTGATCCAACAACTCTAAACAACAACATATCTATTAATAAAGTTGATATAATTGATAAATTTCTTGAAATAAACTTTGATGATGGTGTTAAATCCAAACTAGAGATTGACAAGCTTGTTTTAGAATTTTCAAATATTGACACTGTTATAAAAGCTATTCAAAAAATAAAATGGAATTCATCTTTAAAAAATATTAAAAATTTTGTTTATCAAGATAATTTTTTTGAAAGTAGGGAAATGTATGATTTACTTCTCTCCTTCTACAAATATGGATTTGTTATAATAAAAAATATTCCAACAAATGATAATTTTATAGTTAAATTTGCAAACTCAATTGGAAGTGTAAGAAGAACTAATTTTGGTGAATATTTTAATGTAAAATCAAAAGCTGATCCTAATGATCTTGCTTATACATCTTTAGGTTTATCTCCACATACTGATAATCCTTATCGTAACCCTGTTCCATGTATTCAATTGCTTCATTGTATAGAAAGTGAAGTAACAGGAGGATTATCGACTTTAGTAGATGGTTATACAGTGACAGAAGAATTGAAAATCAAAAATCCAGAATTTTATAAAATTTTATCCGAAGTAAAAGTGAGATTTAAATTTATTGATAAACATGTTGTTTTAGAAGATTGGTCTGAATTAATAAAACTTAATGATGATCAAACTTTAAAACAAGTAAGATTTAGCCCAAGATTAGATTATGTACCAATACTAGAAAAAAGAAAATTAGACCTTTATTACAGAGCTCGTAAAAAATTATCTGAAATGTATAATTCAGATAAATATAGAATTGAATTTAAACTAGAACCTAAAGATTTAATAATGATGGATAATTACAGATTGCTTCATGGCCGTACTGCCTATGAAACTAAAGAAGGTAATAGATTTTTACAAGGATGTTATATTGATTATGACAGCACTGAAGGCAAACTCAAACATTTAAAAAGAAAATTTAATCTTTAAATAAATTTTCTATTTGTGCTTCCGCATCTTTGATTGATTTTTCATAATCTAATGCCATTTGATCAGCACTTATTACATCAACTTTTTCAATACCAAAAAAATTTAAAATAAATTTTAGCCATGGTGTTAAAAAATCTTCAGAACTATTAAGTTTTGTTCCACCGGATGTAATTACTAGATAAGCTTGTTTATTTTTAAGCAACCCTTCTCTTCTACCATTTGGTTTGAACCTAAAAGTTTCTCCAATTCTAGCAGCTAAATCAGACCAGGCTTTTAAAGTTGCGGGAGGACCATAATTATAAATAGGAGCTGAAATTATTATGATATCACTTTCTTTTAACTCGGTTACTAGTTTGTCTGATAATTTAAACATTTTTTTATGTTCATCTGTTTGGTCTTTTTCTTCAATTTTCATACCTGACTCAGTCAAGCCACTTACAAATAGCATTTCATCATCAAGGTCTCTGTATAGAACTTCATCCCCAGGTTTTTTAATCTTATCTAATAATTTTTTAGCTAATGCTCTTGAAGTAGAACCTTTTTTTCTTGCACTTGAGTCTATTTGGTAAATCTTCATTGAATACTTTTAACCGAAATTTTGCATAAATGGAAAAATTTTAATTATATAAAAACCTATCGCCTGTAACTGATTGGTAAGAATTAAAATACCAGTGATTAAAAGAATAATTCCACCTATTTTAGATATCAAATTAATATTTTTCTTAAAATTTTTAGAAAATAATAAAAATTTTTGAATTAAGTACCCAGACAAAACAAATGGTAATGCTAAACCTAAAGAATAGAAACTCAACATTATAACTGCCCTTGAAAGAGTTTCTTCAATAGAAGCTAAAGCTAAAATAGAGCCCAAAATAGGTCCAATACATGGTGTCCATCCAAAACCAAATGCTAGACCTATAACATAAGGAAATAAAATATTTTGAGAACTTTTAGCTTCAAATCTTTTCTCTAAGTTTAAATATCCAATATTAATTAAACCAATTAACTGTAAAGAAAAAACTATTATAACAATACCAGCAATAATTCTTAAGATTTCTGAATTTTGTAAAAGAGCTTGTCCTAAAAAAGATGCTGATGCACCTAAAATAATAAATACTGTAGAGAAGCCAAGACAAAATAAAGCCAATGGTAAAAATTTAACTTCTTTAGATTTTAAAATATCCTGCAATGATTGACCGGAGATGAAAGAAACATAGCCAGGGATCAAAGGTAAAACACATGGAGATAAAAAACTTATTAGTCCTGCTCCAAAAGCAATTAATAATTCAGTCATTTAGCCTGATTTAATGTAAATTTTTTTTGCAAATTTCCTCTTACATTAGTTTTTACACTAAATAAAAATCCTGAGTATCTATATTTTTGTAAATCTGCATTGCTCATACCTTTTGTGGCAGATGTAATGAAAAGCTCATTATTTTTTTGTCCGCCAAATGTACAATTAGTTATATTTTTTGCAGGTAATTGAATTCTATGAATTAATTTTGCACTATTATTAAATACAGAAACACAAGCTCCATGAAAATGAGCAACCCATAAATTTTTATTTTTATCTAATGTCATACCATCAGGTGACCCTTCTTTTGGTGAGAATTTCTTAAATATTTTTTTATGTATAATCTTGTTTTTTTTATTAATTTTAATTTTATAAATTATTTTTTTAGAACTATCAGTGTGATAAAAATTAGATTCATCGATAAAAGCTGGTCCATTAGTAATTCTGTAATTTTTATCTACCTTAGTTAATAATAAATTTTTGTCTAATTTATATAATGATCCTTTTTCAATTTTTCTCTCAAGATTATCCATGGTACCAAACCATAAGTTTCCTTGAGGATCAGTTTTACCATCATTAATTCTATTTAATTTGATATTCTCTTCAACTAAAATACTTTTAATAATTTTTTTTGTTTTGATATTTTGAACTCTTAATTCTCCTTGGAGCCCTAAAATAAAGATTTCACCTTTAATATGAGCTAAAAAACCAATTTCTTTATTAACTTTATATTTTTTCTTTTTATTGTTTTTGGTGTTTAAAGAATAAAAACTTTTCTTTTTAATATCTACAAAATAAATTGAATTATGCTCCTTAACCCAGAGAGTGCCTTCTCCTAGTTTACATTTTAATTTCCAAAGTACTTTTGGCTCAGTTGTTTTAACTCTATTCATTAACCTCAAATTCTTTTAAAAAATCAAGATTAGGTGTAATTCCTATTCCAGCTTTATCTGTTATGGAGGCAAATCCGTTATTTTGTTTTACTTGATTTGCAATTGAAAAACTTTCTACTGTTAGGTCGGTTATAAAAATATTTTTTTCAGTTGTATCAAACTCCAACATTGATTTTGATGGAAATAATCCTCCTGGCATATCAGGTTGTGCTGTTAATAGATGCAAGTTAACAGCGATACTTACTGCAGATCCCCATACGTGGTTTATAACTGGAATAAAGTTTGCCTGTGCTAGCGCTGATACTTTTAGATACTCAGTAATTCCACCTAATCCACAAACTTCTGGCTGAGCTATATCAATACATTTTTTTTTAATTAACTCATTCCATCCATATTTTGTAAATTCGGCTTCGCCACCTGCTATATTTGTATTAATTTTTTGTTTTAATTCTCTGTATCCGTCATAATCTTCTGGTGCAACAGGCTCTTCAAACCAAAAAATATCAAGTTCATCTAAACCTCTACCCACATACAAAGCATCATTTAAATTATAAGCATGATTTGCATCCACCATTAATTTAAAATCTTTTCCAACAACTTCTCTTACAGATCTAACTAACTTAAGATCTTCTGATGGGCCTAGTCCAACTTTCATTTTCATTGCCTTAAAGTTTTTAGATTTAATTTGTTTGGCTTCTTCCTTAAATAAATCTACTAACTCTGAAGTAGATTTTTTCTGCAACATCATACCATAACCATAAACTGGTATTTGATCATTACATTTTCCACCAACTAATTGGTAAAGTGGTGTGTTGGTTTTTTTTCCTAAAATATCCCACAAAGCTATATCAACTCCTGATAATGCTTGAATTGGCATTCCTTTTTGCCCACTATCTCTTAAAAGATTATATACTTTATGCCAAATATACTCTTTATTTAACGGATCTTCACCAACAACTAATGGTTGGATAACTTTTTCAACAATGAACTTGTTTGCTAAAGCAATATTACCAGGTCCAAAACATTCACCCCATCCTGTAATTCCTTCATCAGTTTGAACTTCTACAAGATGAGCTGTTCGATGTTTATAGTATTGCTGTGAATAACCTAGTTCTTTTTCTAACTCATATCTAAGTATATGACTTTTAATAGAAGTTATTTTCACAATTTATTATAAAGCAACTACTTTCGAGTTTTGCTCACCTAAGTTTTCTATTGATAATTTCATTGTATCACCAGCTTTTAAAAACTGTTGCGGCTTCATCCCCATACCTACACCAGGAGGTGTTCCGGTAGTAATTATATCGCCTGGTTGTAAAGACATAAACTTACTTACATAAGAAACTATTATATTCACATTAAATATCATTGTGCTTGTGTTACCAGTTTGCATTCTATTTCCATTAACATCTAAACTCATTTTAAGATTATTAATATCTGACACCTCATCCTTTGTAACAAGATATGGTCCTATAGGCCCATAAGTATCATGAGATTTTCCTTTAACCCACTGACCCATTTTTTCAATTTGCCATTCTCTTTCACTGACATCATTAACTAAACAATATCCTAAAATATGATCTTGAGCTTTGTCTTCTGAAATATGTTTGGCTTCTTTACCAATTATAATTCCAAGTTCAACTTCCCAATCTAGTTTTTTTGATCCTGAAACAATTTCAACATCATCATTGGGACCAGCTATACAACTTGTTGCTTTCATAAACATTATTGGTTCTGATGGAACTTCTGCACCAGTTTCAGCAGCATGGTCAGAATAATTTAAGCCTATAGCAACAAATTTACCTGGTTTTGTTATACAAGACCCCACTCTTTCACTTGAAGATAGTTCTGGCAGTAAAGTTAAATCTACACTTTGTAATTTTGAAATAGTATCAAAGTTAACATGATCAGGATTTAAATCTTTAACATGTGAGCTAATATCTCTGATTTTACCTTCTTTATCTAATACTGCGGGTTTTTCATTTCCTTTTTGCCCTACTCTTAGTAATTTCATAATTCTCCTTTTTTAATTAATTAAATTGAAATTCCACCATCAACCGAAATTGTTGTTCCTGTTGTAAATGTTGAATCATCGCCTGCTAAATACACTGCTACGGCAGCAATTTCCTCTGCAGTTCCCAATCTACCCATAGGTTGTCTGGCTATGAAATCTTTCTTAGCCTGAACCGGATCTGGACTTTGATTAACTCTATCTTGCCATGAAGGCGAAAATACTGTTCCTGGTGCAATCGAATTACATCTAATATTTTGTTTTACAAAATCAGCTGCTATTGATTTAGTCAAACCAATTACTGCTCCTTTAGTGGTTCCATATACAAATCTATTGGGAAATCCTTTTAAACTTGAAGCACATGATGAAACATTAATTATGCTTCCACCATTTTGTTTAACCATTAAAGGTAAAATAGCTTTACACATTTGGTACATGGATTTTACATTTACATCAAAAGAAAAACTCCAATCCTTATCTTCACATTCTAAAATACTTCCATGATGAACAAAACCTACGGCATTAAATAAAACATCAACTTTTTCAAAAGTTTTAACAAATTCTAAAATTGCTTTGTTGTCTGTTGAGTCTAAAGTGTGGACATTAATTTTAGGAAATTCTTTGTTTAAATCAGCTAAGGTTTTGTCATTTAAATCTGTTGCTGTAACACTTGCACCCTCATTATGAAATGCAATTGCAGTCGCTTTGCCAATTCCTTGACCTGCTGCTGTTACTATGATTTTTTTACCTTCTAACCTTCCGCTCATTTTTTATTTATCCTTTCAATTTCTTTATAAATAGAACTATGATCTGTCTCACCGTGTCCATTTTCAACAAGAGTTTTATACATTTCTTTAACTAAATTTGAAATAGGTAAATGTGTGTTATAGCTGTTAGCACACTCTAAAATATTATTCATATCTTTTAAATGAACAGAGGTTCTGCCTTTTGGAGTAAAATCTTTATCAATCATTCTCTTTCCATGTGTTTGAAGAATTTTGCTGTCCGCCCATCCCCCTGACAAAGCTTTAATCATTTTATCTGGATTTGCTCCTGCTTTTTCACATAGTGTTATGGCTTCAGCAACTGCTCCAATAGTTAATCCAACAATAACTTGATTTGCTAGCTTAGAAACTTGTCCACTACCTGATGGTCCAACTAAGGTTGGGTTTCCCATTGTTTTAAAAATATCAATCACTTCATCAAAAACTTTTTGTTCACCGCCTACCATTATTGCTAATGAAGCTTCTTCTGCCCCAATAGTTCCTCCTGATACAGGTGCATCTAAATAATTTATATTTTTTAATTTTAAATTATTATAATACTTTGTTGCAGTAGTTGGTTTAACTGAACTCATATCAATTACTGTGGTACCTGACTTTAAATTATCTAAAAAATTAGAGCTGTTCATAACATCGTCAATTGCTGTATCATCTGTCAGCATTGTAATTAAGACATCACTTTCTTTTACAACATCATTAATTGTTGATGAAATTTCTGCACCAAAGTCTTTTAATGGCTCAGCTTTACTTTGCGATCTATTAAATGCTTTTAAATTATAGCCTGCTTTTAATATATTTTTTGCCATTGGCAGACCCATCAAGCCTATACCAATAAAACCTATTTTTTTATTCATCTATTTTTTTGGAATAAATTCGTGGAAATTTTGCGTAGTAAATTCTGGAAAGAACATTACACAAGCTAAAACAATTAATTGAATTAAAATAAATGGACCAAATCCTCTAAAAATATCTGTTAAAGATATATGTGGCGGGGTTACAGATTTTAAATAAAAAGCTGCTGGACCAAATGGTGGACTTAAAAAAGAAACCTGCATATTTACACAAAATAGAATTCCAAACCAAATAGGATCAAAGCCAAGAGCTAAAACTATTGGTAAAAATACTGGCATTGCTAATAAAACAATTCCAACCCAATCCATAAACGCACCCAATATTAAGAACATTATTTGCATCATAAAAATTAAATACATTGGTTTTAAATCATAACCTAAAATCAACTCAGCAACATATGTTGGACCTCCTGCTAAAGAGTAAGCACCAGCTAAAGTTGTTGCACCAAATGTAATTGTTAAAATTGTTCCAGATGCTTTAAAAGTTCTAACTAAAGCATCTCTAAATAAAAACCATGTTAATTCTTTTCTAAAGAAAATTATGATCAATGTAGCAACAACACCCATACCTGCTGCTTCAGTAATACCAGTGATACCAGAATAAATCGAACCCAAAACAATTACCACTATGGCGATTGGAGGCAGTAGACCTGGAAGGTATGACATCTTTTCTTTAAAAGTTAAAGCTGGTTCATCACTTATCGGTGCAAGTTGAGGCTGAAGTCTTGTTCTAACAAGAATATAAGTAATAATTAAACCAGAAATCATTAATCCAGGAACTATCGCTTCTTGAAATAGCATTGTAATAGAAGTTTGAGTTGTTAATCCATAAATAATTAAAACAATTGATGGTGGAATCATTGTTCCTAAAGATCCTGATGCACAAATAATACCAATGGACATATCTTGATCATATTTTAATCTCAACATTTGAGGTAAAGCTATCAATCCAAGTAAAACTATTTCTCCACCAATAATTCCACTCATTGCAGCCATGATTGTTGCCATTATTGCCGTTACAACACCAACTCCACCTCTAGTTTTTCTAAGCCAAGCATTTAAAGCATCATATAAGTCTCTCGCTATGTTCGAGCGTTCAAGTAATGAAGCCATAAATATAAACAAAGGAACAGATAAAAATGAATAAGTTACTACGAGTGAATAATATCTTGATAGTAAAATTCCAAGCGCATGCTCACCAATATTTGCAAACACTACTACGGCAGCCATAAAACCAGAGGCAAAGCCAAGTGGAACACCTATAGAAATAAGTGCAAGTAAGCCAAATATAACTATTAATGAAAGTACTCCTATTTCCATATTATTTCAAATCTTTAGATGGGTCGTATTGTTTTTCTTTTGGATTTTTCCAATCTACTATTAAGTTATTTACTGATTGAACTGCAATAAGAAACACACAAATTAGTGTAAGTGGCTTCATAGTAGCAGGTATTGGAGGATCCCAAAAAGTTGCAAATCTTTCCCATGTTGTAAATGATCTATGTGCGTCTTCCCAACCACCATATATTACAGCTGCAGCAAATATGACTATTACTAATGTACTTATTAAATCAAAAATTCTTTGAGTTGGTCTTTCTACATAATCATATAGCATCACAATTCTTATATGGCTTCTAAGTCTTGTTGCGTATATTCCGCCAACTAAATAAATAACTCCTGCTAACCATAAACATAATTCATTTACCCACATGGTTGGTTTTTCCATAATATATCTCATAAAAATTTCGTACATCATCACAACTACAATGACTGGGATTAAATATTTAATTGTGTGACTTATGAATAAAGTAATTCTGTCTATCCAATTGATTGGAAAATCATCTTTGCTTGCAACTTTTTCAGTTTGTTCTTGTAAAGACTTATCAAGCATAATTTTTTAAATTTTAGAAAAGAAGGGCCCTTTCAGGCCCTTCAAGATTTTTCTGTATACTATAATTATAGGATACCGTTAGCTTTCATGTAAGCTTTGTGCATTTCTATAAGTTGAGCAGCCTCAGGAGATTTTGTCTTCCAAGTTTCCCACGCTTTAAGTGCAGAAGCTCTGAACTTAGCTCTCTCTGATGGAGCCCAGTCATGAAGAGTAACACCCATACCTGCTAATTGTTTAACAGCTTCAGCATTTTTTCTTTCAACTAAGCTAGTGATAGTTCTACCAGCAATTTCTATTCCAGCTTTCATAGCACCTCTTTCATGCTTCTTAAGTTTTTTCCAAACTTTAGAATTACAAGCTAAGTGATCAGCTGGCATAGAGTGGAAACCAGGATATGTAGCATATTTATTTTGCTCATAGTGTCCACCAGCAGT